>Ga0209162_1000002_pt1 | contig 280578 bp, 222 predicted proteins | sample YNPNPMetaG_FD_187121 | JGI IMG/M metagenome (GOLD analysis project Ga0209162, IMG submission 187121) | Anoxygenic and chlorotrophic microbial mat microbial communities from Yellowstone National Park, USA - YNP NP MetaG (SPAdes) (version 2) ...
ACTGACCTGGTGCCAACCAGACCCAATTCAGACCGATAATCGGATGCAAAATTGTTATGCCAGCCTGTCGAAACAGCGCTGCCGTATCCAGTAGTCGCCAGCTCCATGCCAGCAGCGGAAATGTCTCTTCGCCATTGATGAACAATCTCGGTGCCCCTCGCTCCGTTCGTATCTCAGTAACGGCAGCCGCCTCATTTCTCAAACGATCAATTTCAGAAAATATCTTTTGTTTTTCCATTTCGCTTTTCCAACATATTCTCGACTCATCTTGGCGAAAGTTGCCCACCTCTGCAAGAGCAGCGTCCCTACATACTGTTGACTGCCAACTGATCAATTCTTCTTCAACCCCACCCGATCTTCCCGCGCCATCCACTTCGGCACGCCCCATTTCAGATAGCTGCCATTATCCTGGCCATGAATTTGCCGCTCCGCTTGAAAAATCGTCTGGCTTTTGTAAAGCAATTTGCTAGCATTGAAGAACGAATAAAATAGCTCATTGCCTTTCACATTCAAATAACAATATCGGGCATCGGTCGTCAAATCACCGTAATCGGCTCGACCCGATTCAAAATTATAGCGGGGACGAACATTCACTTTCAGGTATTCTGCTTCCAAATCGATCATGGCGTTGATTTGAACGAAGCCATTTTCCGAAGGAAATTTGATGCCATAGCCATTGCCCTAGTGAAAGATTTCCATTTTCACCAGTTCTGCGACGATCGCTTTCGGATCCACCTTGCGATGATGCGGAACGAGCAACGTTGGGAAGACAAGCAAATCACCTGCTTTAAAGCTATCCGATTTTGCCGAGTAAATCGCCCATTCAGTCTGGACGTTATTCCGCAGTTGTTCCCCACCAATGCGGAACGATTTTCCTTCGGGAAAATAGATCAAGAGTCGGGGGTTTTCTTTATTTTCATCGCCCGCATAGAACGGCGCCTGATCCTGCATCATGGCAATGGTCTTATAGTATGTATCGAACCAGATGGGATTATCGATATCAAAACCAGCGATGTGCTGCGTGTAAAATAGATTGGCCAGCGTAAAGTTACCATCCTTCAGAATCTTGACGATATCAAAAAGCACGAACCATTCGCGACCCTTCAAATAGCTGATGAGCCGATCCCATTGATAGCCTAATTCGTTATGAGTCAGTCGGGTGCGACTCATATCGACCTCTTTGAAACGCCGAAAATGCATGAGTTTTGTCTGGACAAATTTATATCTGCCGTCATCCTTTAAAAATGGCATCAAACGATCATCGGGATTGGCCTGCCCATTTCGCACGATCAATTTATTGTGAAACACATCCGCCCGAAATTCGCCATGCGGGCCAGTCGAGGCCATCTCGCGATAGCCAGAGTCGTACAGCAAAATTGAACCATCTTTCATGAGCAAATTAATGGCATTTTCATCGGCATGTCCATGATGGCTTTTTTCCGTTTCAACATTGATGGTCATCAGCAACTGCTCCCTGCCGTCAATGCCGAACGGTGCATCGTCCATGAAATTTCGAAAAAGATAGTTGGCATTTTTATCCCAGCCGCTGCGAAATACCAACTTTTTGCCGATGTAATCTTCCAGAACCAGACGACTGGGATCTTTAGGGACGATTTCCTGGATCGAATCATCGGCCCAAATATAGGCATCGCAAATATCGGCACGGGGCACATGCCCTAATTCCTTGACATGCGCCTCAAAAATCCGATGCGCCGCCCATTTCATCCGACCATCGCGATAAACCGACGCCCCTTTCTCCAACACCGAAATCATCCAATCCCAGGTGTAACCTCGGCCATAGCGGCCGTCGCCAAATTCCACAATTTGGCCGGCCGGCGTCATCAATTGCACCAAATAAATACCGTGGCGGAATGGGATTATCAATTAGCCGACCGGGATAGGACCATCCGGGCCGTGGTGCAACGAACCGGCGAGACGCCGCACAATTATGATTACAAACCATTTGCCACCACCAACCAGTTGCCCGCTGAGGAATTGATGACCCTTGCCTATCCCGAGCGCTGGAATATTGAGGAGTTCTTTAACACCGACTCCGCCCTGGGATGGAAGCGGGCAGCCACGCTCAATCTGATCATTCGGCTGGGCAAGTTGTCCATGGGGCTGATCCCCCAGGCATTGATTTATCAGTTGCGCCAGAAATTACCGTCCGCTATGAAAAATTGGGCGGCGCAAACTTTGGCCGAGCGCTGGTTCAGCAACATGGAAGGTGACATCCGAGTTCATGATGATACCATCATTGTTACTTACTATAATGCACTCGTTGATGAGAATTTCAAAGAACACTATAAAAATTTACCTATAAAACTTGCGGCAGAAGGAATCGATCCAAGGGTCTCCTGGCTTTATGATTTCAAGGTTGATTTCCGCTTCAAGTAAAAGAGTCAAATAAATATGCCCCTAAAAATCCCTACCCTTGAAGTGGATTCGGAAATAGGCGACAGCCCCGCTCAATTTGGGGTGTTTCCGATCGCTAAAATCGATGCGGCCAATATAGTGGATGTTGGGATGATCCGGGGAAAAAAGTTGGACTTGCGTGGAAGCATTTTTTTGGCAACAGAGAACAGACAAAATCATGATCCATGATAGCATCAGTATTTTTGATTTTAGCATCGAGGTTTTTCTTTTGAATGATTTGCCAATATGCTTGCTGTCAGATGGATAACGGGATTGAGATCAATGAACGTGCATTTGTCTATTTTTTCCGAGCGATAAATTGACCATTCCAGCAATCGGATGTCATTGGACCCACTGATTCAAATACTCCACAGCCTCATGCGGATTGGGCGAATAGAAATCCGCGCCGATGCGGGTGCAAAATTCCTGGGTGATCGCGGCGCCACCGACCAGCACCTTCGTTTCAGGATATTTCTCTTTGATGGCTTTCACGCTATTGGCCATATTGGGCATGGTGGTGGTCAGTAAGGCGGATAGGCCGACAAAACAGCCGGGATGGCGGGCAATGGCATCCAAAAATTTATGGGTCGGCACATCCACGCCGAGATCGATCACTTCGAAGCCACCGCCACGGATCATCATGGCCACGATATTTTTGCCGATGTCGTGCAGATCGCCGGCAACGGTTCCAATTACAAATTTGCCTTTATAATTCACGCGATCCGATTCGAAGAAGGGTCTGATGTGCTTCATCACGGCATTCATGGCCTCGCCAGAGATAATCAGATTGGTCACGAATGCTTTGCCTTCGCTGAATTCTTTGCCGACGCGATCCATGCCCAGCATGCAAGCCTGTAATAGCACTTCCGGTTTAACGCCATTTTTGAGCGCTTCAGCGGCAATTTCGTCCGCGCCATCCTGACCTTTCATGTCGGGCGGAAACCAGGCGTTTCGGGAGACTTTACCTTTGGCAACACACAGCGCGATTTTTTCGATGATCTCTTGCATAATCATTCTCCATTATTTATCGAAATTCATCTTGATTTTTTACTTTAAAGTACTGATTCATGGAATCGTTTAAAATAAAAATGATCGTTATTCCACAGAAAAGGAACTCCCACAGAAAAACTTGATTAAGAGTTGGAAGATAGTTCCACCGCTGAAAGTAAAATTATTCTCCAAATCTTATCATCATCGCTACCGAAAATTTTGGATAGCTATTTTACGGCCTGGATGATGGTTGGGATGATGCTCTCCCACATGACTGGCATTAAATGGATGCCAGCCACCCCTTTGACCTTTTTCAGCGACTGAATAATCTCTACGGCGATTTTGACCCCTTCTTCTTTGGGATCGCTCGACTGGTTCATTCGGTCTATGAACTCGGGATTTATTTTGACGCCAGGCACTTCTTCTTTCATATAGAGCAAGGCTTTGGCTGACTTAACGGGCAGAACGCCAGCGAGGATGGCAGCTTTTTCATGAAGCCCCATCTGGACGACTTGATCCATCCATCGCTCAAACAGCTCCAGGTCGAACACTGGCTGGGTTTGAATGAACCGGGCACCCGCTTCGACTTTTTTATGAAGACGAATCAGTCGCATTTCAAACGGTTGGGCGAACGGATTGGCTGCGGCACCAATGAAAAATTGGGTCGGCTTTTTTATTTCGGCCCCGGAGAGCAGAAATCCGTTGTTCATGTTCGCCACGGTGGCGACAAGCTGAATGGAATCGAGATCGAACACGCCTTTGGCTTCGGGATGATCACCAAAGGTTTGATAGTCTCCAGTCAAACAGAGCACATTTTTAATGCCCAAGGCAGCCGCGCCCAGTAGATCGCTCTGGATCGCCAGCCGATTACGGTCACGGCACGTCATCTGGATGATCGGCTCCACACCTTCGTCCAAAAGAATTTTCGCCGATGCAATGCTCGAGAGCCGGACGATCGCTGTCTGATTATCCGTGATATTCACGGCGTCCACGTACCCCTGAAAATATTGGGCTTTTTTTCGAATCACATCCCCATCACAGCTCTGCGGCGGACCGATCTCGCCGCACCAGACAAATTGATCCGATTCAATCTTCTGCTTGAACGTCATGGCCAATGATGTCCTTCACTTTCTGCTGATCGTTACGAACCAACCATATAGGGCCCGGAATGCGCTTCTTGAAAACGTTCAGCCATGCGGAGGTCCCTTCCAGATTCCAATCATGAATCTTGTTGATTTTGTACAACAGGCTAATGCGCCGCAGCCGCTTGGATCGAACATAAATGCGATACCAAACACATTTTCTTTCTGGATAAACCTCACACGCTCCATCCTCCCTGGTTCCCCCACAGGGGCCATTGCGCAAACGTTTGGGGCAATTCTGGCAACAGATGAACGCGGTCGAGGATAGGATGCACTCGCCGCAGTGTTGGCAATGGAATAGCGGCACTTTAATGATGCTCTCAAAAAAAAGCATCACGCGCGAGAATTTCCGCTCCTGGGCCGTGATGGGAGGTTTATCGAACGTCACTAAATCTGTTCGCACAGGCGTTTCCTTCATCATTCAATTCATAGTGTCAAACTCTGTCCATTCTATAAAAAAGCGGCTCTCCTTTAACCTTCAATTAGAGGAGCATCAGGCCATTCTGCCGCTTTCATCTTTTTGGATCATAGTTTTATGGAACACAAAATGGGAATAACCTTGTTTTATTCTATGTCTAAAGTCACCAGATTAATAGGGATCACTGCAGTTCAGATTCACTTGGCGATCAAGGTTTCGTCAAGACGATGTCAGACTCCAAGCGCAGAGAATTTGGTTTAGTTGCAAAATCCCGTTAACAGGCTGAAATGTCATGCCTGCATTTGCAGGAAAGACCCGGCCGAGTCGAATTCTAAATTTTCAACACAAGCGAAATGGCAACCAAAACTTATCCCTTATACTGCCATCTCGGTTCTCTGCGGTCAAGCTTTTGTGGTTTTCAGGAAAAATACATCATCACCCTCATGATCGCTTCCACGCCCTCCATTTTCAGAACATCCCGCAGGCATTGCATGGCTGGATCATCCTCTGACAACAGGGCATATTTGCGCTTGACGGAACCGACGATGAAATTCAACCCCAGGGGCATGGCCATGGTCAGGAAGGCGCTTTCCAAGGGTCCTTTCACTGGCGAACCGTCTGGCTTTTTAGATGGCAGCATCGCGGTAAAATTGCTCAATCCCACTGAAATATTGATCCCAGCGAAATTAGGATCCTGATGAATCATTTCCAGCGTCCTCATCAATCGCTTGAAATATCCCTTGGAATCGCTACCAATGGGCATAATTCCCGGATCGAGAATGAGCTGATCGTTGGTCACGTTGTGGATGCGCTCCCGGGCGGTGTTCACCATGGATTTTGCCGTGCCATAAATTTGCTCGGCCGTTTGATTCATCACCACTTCGCCGGATTCGTCTTTTCCCTCAGTAATGAGCAAGATCGGGATGAACGGCTGAATGGCATAGAGATCGAACATTTCCAATCGCGCTTCGGAGATCGAATTGAGGATTGGCCAGCGATTGCCAGCACGGTGCGGGTCATAGGCCTTTAATCCTGCTTCTGCCATATCCGGATCTGGAGTGTCGATGGACAATGGCACGGAAACCTGCTCCTGAATCTTCCTAATCACATGGGCCATAAAATCGGGCGAACGGGGACCCACGTTCACATCAATATAAGCCGCCCCTCGCTCTGCTTGAAATTTTGCCAATTCTACGATGCCATCAATGTTATTGGCTTCAAATAGTTCATGAGTGGATGGGACAGAATCATTAATCGATTCCGCGATAAGGGTCAGACCTGGAATCATCATTCGATTGCCTCCCAAAATATCAAAATACACAAGCTGTCCAATAGAATGTCACAAATCCGCTCAAAAACACTTCACTGCTCAGAGATTTCTATCGACGAATTTCAGATGGAAATCCCCAATATTTCCTAACAATATTTTTTCATGAGGGCAAATATAGCATAAATCTCGCCACAAAGCAATTAAAAATTTGCTGCCTGCAAAAATCACACCAACCAAGGAACCAAAGGTTTAGCCCAAATAATCTTCCACCGCGGCGCCCAAACGCAAACGATTTGCTGCAGAGGATGGGGCCTAAAATTGTAATCTTTGGTATGGAAAGCAAACTGCTCCACCAAGTCTGTCGACCGTTCATCTTTCGAGCGGGAAAAAACAATCAACGGGGGCAGTCAAAAAGCACTGCACCATCGAAGCGGGGGATGGGAATCTGATTCCAGTATGTAGGGAAATTAAAATTGTTGGTTCCCCGCAAGGCGAAGAATTCGCTATTCTGGCGTTTCTGGGAGGAGAACTATTTCATCTGAATCGCGTGTTCATTGCCATCATAAAGAATCGTTCGATCGGGACTCATTTGAAAATTGAGCCCAATTGGCCTCGTTGGGCTGATAAAACAGATTTCGAAAGTCCTGGTTTCCAGCATTCCCGGAAATTTTCCCTGCCGTTTTCCGATAATGAGAAGATGGTCATTCGCATTAAAACTAAGAGGGATGATCGAGAATTTGCCTTGCTCGTAGTTATAATTGATTTCCTCATCTTCATAAAGGAAAAACGATCCATCTGCGCCAGAATAGACAAACAGCCGAATGGGGTCGGCCGGTTTTTCCATGGCATACTGAATTTCCGGGCCACATGGCAGAATGGAGCCTGCTTTGACAAAAATCGGGATGTCGGAATATGGGGCGTCTGCCAGGATGGTCTGTCCGCCGGCAAAGTAGCGACCGGATCTCAGATCATACCAGCCAGCGCCCGCAGGCAAATAGACTTGGCGCTCTCTGGCTCCATATTCGGTCACCGGATTGATCAGCAATGCTGGCCCAAACATGTATTGGTCCGCAATATTCCGCACTTTTGGATCGTTTCCGAAATCCATCACCAGCGCGCGCATCATGGTGGAATGATGATGGGTGACCAAGCCTGCCAACGAATAGATATATGGCATCAATCGATAGCGCAGCCGATCATAGGCCAGCATGGATTGGTAAGCTGGGTGATTCTCGGCCGCGACATGGAACATTTCGCGATAAGGAAATTGGCCGTGAACACGAAATATGGGGCAAAATGTTCCGAATTGGAACCAGCGGGTCATCAACTCGCGCCATTGTTCCCGATCGGTATCAGTGGGATGTTCGAAGCGGGGCTCCACAGCAAAACCGCCGATGTCGGTTGTCCAATAGGGAATGCCCGATAAGCAAAAGTTCAATCCGGCGGGAATCTGCGCCCGCAGATCGTACCAGCGCGCCGCCACATCGCCGCTCCAGGTCGCGGCCGCATAGCGCTGCTGACCGGCAAACGCCGATCGAGTGAGGATGAACACTCGCTGATCTGGCTTTGTCTGGCGCTGGTGCTCGTAAATGCCCTTCGCGTTCATCAAAGAATAAGTATTCAAATAGCGAGCGGCGCTGCCCACGGCAGCAGGACCGTGGCGCAACATGGTCTCTTCCCGGGAAAGATTGGATTGAATATCCGGCTCGGTGCAATCCAGCCACCAGGCATCGATGCCCTTGCAAAACAGCTTGTCATTGATTTGCTTCCAGTAAAGCGCCCGAGCTGGCTCTGAATAGGGATCGTAAAAAGTAGACAGATACCCCGGTCCCACCCAATCGCGCTGACCTTTTTCTACATTGCGCCAGTACAACCAGCCGTTCGCCTCGAACTGCCGGTAATGCTCGGTACCCACATAAAATTTGGGCCAAACCGAAATCATGATATGCGCATTCAACTGCTGGTGCAATTCAGCGATCATCTCCTCGGGATCCGGATAGCGCGACGGATCGAAGTCATGACTGCCCCATTGATCTTCCGGCCAATAGAACCAGTCCTGAACGATATTATCCAGCGGAATACCTCGCTGCCGGAATTCCCTGACCACCGAAAGCAATTCCTCCTGCGATCGGTAGCGTTCGCGGCTTTGCCACAAGCCCAGTGCCCATTTGGGCATCATCGGCGCCTGGCCAGTAATCTCACGATAGCCAGCAATCACCTGATCCAAATTTCCGCCATGGATGAAATAATAGTCAATCTGGTCGGCCACCTCGGAGTAGAGCGAGAGGCTGCTCTGGTAGATTTTATCTTCCGGGCTGAGGCATTTCAAGCCAATGTAACCACCATCATGGATCCATTCGATTTTTATCGAATATCGCTTGCCAGGCGCCATATTCAAACGTGGAAAATGCGTCCAGGGCAGCCAATTCTGGCGCCAGGAATCCACCACTAGTTCCGCATCGAGCCACATTTTCGTATAACCTGAGCAATAGAGCCGAAATTTATGAACCCCCGGCTCATGACATTCGATGAAGCCGCTCCAGCGCACGCTCTGGACATTCTGCGGGAATCCCTCAGGAAATGGGTCATTGACATCGATAAACTCGTGCTCGATCCTTGCTTCAACCCGGGAGGTGAATGGCGATTGAAAATTTCGATCGCTAAAATATTCGGCAGTGAGGCCACCCGGCGAACCATCCTTCCCATATAACTTGAGCGTCGACAGCGATTGGTATTCCCGAAGATCGCCAAATTTCGTCCTGGAATTGTTATCCCATAGCAGCCCATAATTTTTGCTGGAAACCAGAAACGGTATGGCCACGACAATATTGTACTGCCAGAGATCCACGTCGTGACCTTTATAATTCATGACATTGTTCTGATGCTGTCCGAGACCATAAAACGCCTCGTCCTCAGGGGAATTGAAAAGCTGCTGAATGTGAAAAGTCGGTTCGCCCATGACCTGTGCTGGTGTGATGATTTTTCCACCATCCGCTTTCTCTTGCAACAGCAACTGACCCTGTTTGTTGTAAAAAGCGATCGCCCCATTTTTCGAATTCACTCGGACGGTCAATTTCGCGGTGGAAATCTCCAGCCAACCCGCCAGTTCTTTAAGCGACCAGGGCACAGGCGGCCAGACAGTTTTTTCGACCATCAGGCTGGGACGAGTCGAAAACGACCTCTCGGGTGAGGCTAACACACGAACAATATCCTCACTACAGATTTGAACCTTGATCCAGCGAGGGTCGGTGGCCTGTCGTGGTTTGATTTCCAACAGAATTCCGTCGGATTGCTTCTGGTAAGCATCAAGTGGGGGGCCAATTGCCGCACTCATTGCCAGAAGCAAAATAATTATCCCCAAAATTGGTTTCATGTCCATCGCTCCATGGCTCCATTAAAAGCTTGCTACGGCATCGGCCTGGCCGGATGCGTTTTGATATAGTCGATCAATTCATCCACCTGGGCAAAGGCCAAGGCGCAGTAGGTATCGGCCGCCCCATAGAAAATAGCGATTCGGCCAGTCTCCGCATCCTGAAGCGTCGCACAGGGGAAAGTCACGCTTGGGACGAATCCCACCGTCTCATACGGTTCCTCGGGCGTCAAAAGATAATTCTCGCAATCCACAATTACCCGGGACGGATCATCGAGATCCAGCAGTGCGGCGCCGATACTATAAATGTAGCCAGTGCAGGTTAGGCAAACGCCGTGATAGATCAGCAGCCAGCCTTCGGTCGTCTCGATGGGGATCGGGCCAGCGCCGATCTTCAGGCTGCGCCACCAGTAATGTCCAGCTTTCATCACCAGACGATGTTTGCCCCAAAAGGTCATATCTGGACTCTGGCTCAAATAAATATCTCCGAATGGGGTATGGCCATTGTCGCTGGGCCGATTGAGCATTACGAAGTGACCATTGATCTTCCTGGGGAACAGCACACCATTCCGATTATAAGGCAAAAACGCATTTTCGAGCTGAATAAATGTCTTGAAATCTTTGGTCCTAGCGATTCCGATGGTCGGCCCATGAAAATAGTTGCACCAGGTGATGTAGTAGCTGCCTTCGATCTCCACCAACCGAGGATCATAGCCATAGAGAATCGGCTTAGCTGGAGACCCATCTTCATTCAGAAAATGAATAATGTCATCTTCGATCTCCCAATGTATGCCATCCTTGCTATAGCCCAGATGCAAATTTGGATAGCCATTTTTATGATCGGCGCGAAACACGCCGATAAATTCACCCTTATAGGGAATGATAGCGCTGTTAAAGATACGATCAGCCGACTTGATCGGCTTTCTGCCGATCACGGGATTTTTGTCATAGCGCCAGATGATTTCAGAGCTTTCCTTCGGTCGATCCTGCCATGGAATATTCGGCAATGCTTTTCCGATAATCGTGTTGGACTTCATGTTGTCTCCCTTTCACAAAATTTTAATGCGATCCATCTTTTTCTTTGAGTAATAGATGTCCCGATGATGAGTTCGCTGTTTATTATGCAAATTCTCTCAACGCAAAATTGAATTCTGTTTTGGGGTCGATTGGCAATCTGTTAGATCCCCTTCCGGTGCGAAGGGCAAAGCTTTTGGAACTGCAAGCCGCGGCTCGATTCGTCAGTGGAGCGCGCTATTTTTTAACGGCAAAGATAATTAAAAATATACAAATTGTCAAGACATATCATTTGAAATATCAGCGAGCACAATTAGAATGTTATCCAAAATAATCTTGTTCAGTGCCTTTCGACCATCTGCCGGCTGCGGACATCAACTTCAATAGGGTTGATGCCACGAGGACACGAAGGCACGAAGAATTTAAATGGTATTGCAGAAAATAAGCTTAAGCAGCATCTGCGCTTATCATTTTTTTCCCCCATTCCTTCGCATTATAAGTACTACCAGCTACTTCGTGTCCTGGTGCCTTAGTGGCTAAAAAGAAGCCTGTGGACCGCCGGCTGGTGACGTCAACTTCAATAGGCTTTATGCCACGAAGACACGAAGGCACGAAGAGATTAGATAGCATTTTAGAAAATAGGCTTAACCCGTATTTGCTTATTTTCAAATTCTTTTAGCATCGCTTCGCTTAAAATAACAAATGGCACCAGATCCTTTGTGTCCTGGTGCCTTAGTGCTTTATTTCGAAAATCCGTGTAGGGTTTAAAAACGTCCGACTATTAAAATAACATCCCGCTTAGCAGGATCAATTCCTGCTGGCTTTGACTATTTCAACTTCATGGGATGGAGGTAGCGTGATAACCCTAAAATGCTCCCGCACGAAATTATGAAATGATGTACCAAATTCAACAGGGGCCATAAGATTTGATCCATTCCCCTGGCTGAAAAAACTGATTAACCTTAGTAGCAAGGTCGAGCCAGGACCGCCCGAACCTTATTACCTTATCAGGAATATTCTTTAAAAGAAAATAAGCTAATAAGGTTTCGCATCAGTGGATCATCTTATGCTACTAAGGTTAATAAGGTCTAATGGATTTGGTCCATTAAACCGAACTTTGATAAGAGTGAATTTAATTCTTTCTCGCTTTGAATATTTAAACAGAATGGGATGAAGCTGTAAAGCTTTTAATAGCTCTACCAGAGATTATGAAATGGTGTACTTAGTGGCAAAAAAACTTGGTCTGCCAATTTTTGAGGTCAACTTGAATATGTTTATTGCCACGAAGACACGAAAGCACGAAGAATTTAAATGGTATTGCAGAAAATAAGCTTAAGCAGCATCTGCGCTTATCATTTTTTTCCCCCATTCCTTCGCATTATAAGTACTACCAGCTACTTCGTGTCCTGGTGCCTTAGTGGCTAAAAAGAAGCCTGTGGACCGCCGGCTGGTGGAAAAGTAGCGTAAATAGCGGTTGTAAAAGTGGACGCATCCTTCATGTGAATTGGTTGACATAGGTACAAAAGCTGAGCAATCAAAGACCCATCGACCATCTATTATCTTTTCCGCAGACTCTGTTAGCTAAAATCACCCGACCACCGGGATCGGCAAATTGCATTTTCATCTTGAAGGGCTAAAGCGCTTTAAAAAAGTTGCTAACGATTGTCAATGGCTATGGAAGGCGCTAATTGGCACTGGGGGGATAGGTTCGCCAATTGGCTGTGAGCGTCAATCGCTACCGCTCCAGCAAAAAAATATTGGCCAGTTGTTTTTTTTCGGCGAAAGTCGAATTGCAAATATCAACAAGCCAATTGATAGCCCTGGCTTTCTCGTGGCTAAAATTAACCACTGCCTTGCGCTACAGATCACGCTATTACTCAGTCCGACCGCAGTGTTTTTTTCCACTGGCAGAATGAGAAGCTGCTGGTTTAATTTCATTGTGTTGGCGAAATCTCATTCCAAGTCTTTGAACGGCACCTTCCAGCTCACATAAAAAGATGGCAGGGTAGCAACCATCACACAGAGAAAAAAGTTGCGATATCCCAACCATTCACAAATATAGCCGCTAATCATCGAGGGCAACATGAAGCCTATGCCCATGATGGCCGTGGCAATGGCGTAATGCGCCATTTTATATTTGCCCGGAGCAATCTACTGCATCATGAATAAGATGACTCCCACAAATCCAAAGCCGTATCCAAGCCATTCGCATACGATCAACGCAGCGATGACCCCCAGATGTTCGGGCTGAGTAAACGCCAGCACGGCATAGACGGCGTCAGGAATATTGAAAACCACCGCCAACCACAGCAGACTGTTTTTCAGGCCACGCCACTTGACAAAATAGCCGCCCAGGATTGACCCCAGCACAAAAGAAGCGGCGCCAAAGACCCCATAAGCCAAGCCTATCTCCTGATTCCCCAACCCCAGGCCGCCAAGCTCACGCGCATCTTTCAAAAACAGGGGAACAATTTTGACCAGTTGTCCCTCTGCAAAGCGAAACAAGATGATGAACAGGATGCCCCAGGCGATGTACTTTTTTCTAAAAAAAGAATTGATCACATCGCCAAAAGTGTTAAATGCTTCTCTGGCTGAATGGACATGATTGGTGGCGCCACCGATGGGGAGCATTTTTAAGTGATAGCCGCTCATGATGAATAAAATAGCGCTGAATAAGCCCATGACGATCATCCAGGCGCGAGTGATGCCGACCTGTTTGGTGAGGTACCCTGCTAGCCAGACCAGGCCACCCTGGGACAGCACCTTGGCGATATTGTAGGACGCCCCCTGCCAGCCGACATATTTCGCTTGCTGCTGATGATTCAGCGTGTTGATGTAAACCCCATCGGCCGCAATATCATGAGTGGCCGAGTTGAACGCGATGATAGCGAATAGCACCAATGAATATTGAAAGAATCCGTCGAGTGGCAATGAAAGGGCCAACAATCCAAAAAATACGCCGCCGATGAATTGGGTGGCAATGACGAAGTGCTTTTTGGTTTTGAACATTTCGAGCAGGGGGCTCCATAATGGCTTCAATGACCAGGGCCACATCATCAGCGTGGTAAAAAACGCGATCTGTGCATTATGGATTCCCAGATCTTTGTACATCAGGACCGAAACCGTCGCTGCCGCCACGTAAGGTAGCCCCTCTGAAAAATAGAGCGTTGGCACCCACCAGGCTGGCGAGTCATTTCTTTCTCTCCCGTTCAATTGGTATCATCTCCTGTTAGCAACTTCTTTTCCAGCATCGCACGTCCAGCACGATCTCGTCCAACCAGCAGAAAAAAGATGGATGAAATAATGATCACCATTTTGCCATCAGGATCGACTTTTCCATCATTCCACTCTTCCATCATTCCACTTTTCCATCATTCCACGATCGCAGTATTCCACCGCTGCCAATTTCCTCCAGTGCGAATCGGAAAACATTCCGCTCGGGTACGGACGAGATCTGCTGGGAAGGCCCATGAAAGGCTGTTATTTTCGGATGGGAACAAATTTTTGCACCCGCCAGTTGAGGATCTCGGCCACGAAAATTTCGCCCTGTTTCCCAACGGCAATGGAATGAGCGAAAGCGAAACGACCTTCGGTTTTTCCTGCCGCGCCAAACGTCCCCAAAACATTGCCATCCAGATCGAGTTTAACCACACGATTGGCATACCCATCAACCATGAACAAAAAGCCGTCCTTCGTTAATTCCAGGCCCCAGGGCGAGCCAGCGTGAGTCCACTGGGCCAGATAATTGCCGTCCAGATCGAAAAGCTGGATGCGCATGTTATCGCGATCGCCGACGATCACCCGGCCGCGTGGATCGACGACAATGGTATGGGGCAGATTGAATTCGCCAGGGCCATTGCCCTTTTTGCCCCAGGCTTTGATAAATTGGCCTTGGCCATCGAACTTGACGATCCGCGAATTACCATAGCCATCGGTGACAAAAATCTCCCCGTTTGGCCCAAATCCAATATCTGTCGGCTGATTAAAAAGGCTCTCCGTTTCCCCAGCTCGTCCCTTGCGACCCAGCACCATGGTGACATGTCCCTCCCGGTTCAGCCGCAGCACCACATTGGTCGTCACATCGGTAGTCCATAAATTGCCCTGCGGATCGATGCGCAGGCCATGGCTGCCTTCAAACAAGCCATCGCCGATCGTTCGGACAAATTTGCCGCTGGCCGTGAACTCCACCAGCGGCTGCGGTCCTCGGTTAAAAATAAAGATGTGCCCCCGCTGATCGAGCACCACGCCCGATACTTCGCCGAAGTTAAAATGGTCGGGCAATTTGAAAAAGCCTGGTACAACTTGATAAGAAAGCGCCGGAAAATCTGCATGATCTTGACCGCTCGCGCTGGCAGTCCAGACCGAATGAATCGCGACAAGAACAGCAATTATCAATGATAAAAATTTCATGTGACCTCCATTACAGCCTCAGGAAAATTTTTCGATTGTACAAAAACCGCACTAGCGCCAGCACCAACGCCAGGGTAACCGTAGCTACCAGGAAAAACCCAACTTTCTCGCCCCAGAAGCAGCGGGAGGGTGCGCCGACAATCCGTTCGGCCAAGTGGTAAAAATTCATAACGTTCCAGACCATGTAAATGGTGATCGGATTCATGCCCAGCCAGACGAACGGCCTGGCCCACTTTTGCCAGCCGCGCAGGTCCAGCAGCCAATAGAACAGGCCGAGCAGCATGAAACAGTATCCGCCGCCGACCAGAACATAGCTGGAGGTCCAGATTTTTTTGATAATCGGAAATTGCAACCCCCAGAGATAACCGACCACCAGCATGGCCATGCCGCCGCCGATGAAATAATAGGCCTTCTTGGTGGAGCTGAGATTTTTATTCACCAACAATAACGAAGCAAACACACCGAGCAAGCAGCTTCCAATGGCGGGCAGCGTGCTCAACAGCCCCTCGGGATCCCATTTACCGTCCCATTTGAAAAACGGCAGATATTTCATATCCACCCAATTCGCCCAGTTTTTGCCCTCAGCAAAGGAGACCGCTCCAAATTCAGGGACAGGGACGAACGACAGCCAGGCCCAATAACCGATGAGCAACGCAGCAAAAGCGATAGCCATCCCCCGCCATTGAAAATGAATGAATAGAATGGAGGCAAAAAGATAGGTGAGCGCCAGCCGCTGCAATACGCCCAGCAATCGAATTCCCTCGACGCCACCGCTGATGCCTCCGTAATAGATAATGCCCAATAGATACAGCAGCAATGCTCGCTTAAGCACCCGCAAATACGCTGCTTTTTGACCCTGCTTTTCCAATATCTTTTGCAGCGAAAAGACGATGGACATACCCACTACAAATTCAAATAATGGAAAGATGAGATCGAAAAAGTGAAAGCCTTCCCAGGCCGCATGATCCAACTGAGGGATCAAATGCTTTTCGGGCCAGCCGCCGATCCATTGAAACAGCGCGCGAAAAAAACTATCGCCGCCGACGATCCAGAACATGGTGAAGCCGCGCAACACATCGACCGAGAGATGCCGTTGCGGAGTCTGAGTCAGATTGGGTACAGTGTTGGTTCGTTTTTCAGTTTGGCTCATTTTCCCTCCGATGAATGGTTTTTATTAATATTAGTTAGTCGTTCATTCACAAAATCCTTTAGCGAGGAATTAATCGGTCAGGATAAAAGGCTTACGCCTGAATTCCTTGGCGAACGCATGAATTCCTTGGCTTGCGCCTGAATTCCTTGGCTTACGCCTGAATTCCTTGGCGGACACATGAAGTCCTTGGCGGACGCATGAACTCCTTGGAATTAATCCGTCAGGATAAAAGGCTTACGCCTGAATTCCTTAGCTAACGCCTGAATGCCTTGGCTTACGCCTGAATTCCTTGGCGGACACATGAAGTCCTTGGCGGACACATGAAGTCCTTGGCGGACGCATGAAGTCTTTGGCGGACGCCTGAACTCCTTGGAATTAATCCGTCAGGATAAAAGGCTTACGCCTGAATTCCTTGGCTTACGCCTGAATTCCTTGGCGGACACATGAAGTCCTTGGCGGACGCATGAACTCCTTGGAATTAATCCGTCAGGATAAAAGGCTTACGCCTTAAATCCTTGGCTGACGCCTGAATTCCTTGGCGAACGCCTGAAGTCCTTGGCTGACGCATGAAGTACCTGGCTGACGCCTAAACTCCTTGGAATTAATCCGTCAGGATAAAAGGCTAACGCCTTAAATCCCTGGCGGACGCCTGAAGTCCTTGGCTGACGCATAAAGTCCTTGGAATTAATCCGTCAGGATAAAAGGCTTACGCCTTAAATCCCTGACTGACGCCTGAAGTCCTTGGCTGACGCATGAATTCTATTTTTCTTTGTTACATGCTTATACTATCGTTTTCGAAAAAAAGCCTACTGACTCTTCGAGTTCACCTCAGTGAGACATTAGGCGGTCTTGAGATAAGAATTTTAAAAACAAATTTACTTGGCACCATTCTTGCCAAGCTGCCCATTCAATACAAATATACTGACAATTTCAAAGGGATCGTTACGGTAAGGGCACCCGAATCGGATTCATTGATCCATTTTGTGGGGAAAAAACTCGATAACCAATATCACCAGGATGTGGGACTGATTGCCAAAATAGCGGGCTCGAATAACGAAAACTATCTATTTTTGGTCGGATTCGCCTTTCCCTCTCAAATCGAAACCGTCCGACTGCTCAGTCGACCCGATCAGCTCTCAAAGCTTTATGCGCAAACAGTTGGCGACAAGATATTATTTCCTAAGCACTTTATTGTTATTCTTGAAATATTGTGTACGGAGTTTTCGGCCATTGACACGAAGGTGAAGTATTTCCGAGAGATCCCATCAACGGCTCCCAGGTAATGACTCAATGCCCTGGGGTCCAGCATCTATTACCACGATCATCTTTTGGTCCCCACCATAACCAGTCGCTGCCCCTCTCATGATTGGAGCGCTATAGCAAAGGCACGCTAGTTTATTGTCTTTGCTTCAAGAAATAAGTAATCATATCCAACGGCGATTTCCAGCGAGCATGGATTTCCGTTCCGGGCGTGATCGAATCCAGCCTCTGTGCTTCGGAAAGATCCCCAGGATGGCTTCTTGGCAGCTCACGGGCGCATCTTCGGTGGAGTGCACAGCATGGTACTTGAGCGTCATAGTGCCCTCCTGCTCTTGCCTTCGAATCACCTCTTTCATATTTTGGTGGCGAAAGCGTTGCCCAAAGTGCTGGTTGCATCGAAACCGAATTCCTGTTCCAAGACAGTGGGCTCATGTCCCGCGATGTTCTTCATCTCCGCCCATGAGGACAAACTGAGCAGCAACGAGGTTCTTGATTCTTTGGCACTCATTTTCCCAATTTTCAGTATCGCTGTACTATTTTGGAACGATTATGAAAAAAGCCTCAGCCGAAATAACCGTTTGCTTGGACATGGATGATCGCTTTTGGGTTCAAAAGTATATCAAAAATGATTCGAGGTCTAATCCGTCATTGCCACCTTGCGCGTTCTTTTCATTAAAATTTGGCCCTATTCCGCATGGGCCTGTCTTCGTTTCGATAGCTCAGCGCCAATTGCTTTCATTTTATCTTCATCCAATTGATATAATAGCATTAGCGCAAATGCCACCAGCCCCAGTGCAGCGGGGATCAAACTGAACAGCAACCGCAAGCCTCGAATGCTATCGGCAGACTGCGCTTGATTGGGTTCAAATCCTACCTGGGACATGAGGCTAAGGGCCACGAACGCGCCAAACGCCCAGCCGATCTTTTGGGTCATGGTGGAAGCCGAAAACACCAAACCGGTGGTGCGGCGACCGCGCTTCCATTCGCCATAGTCCGCGGTGTCGGCATACATGGCCCAGAGCAACACGCTCAGTGGGCCACCCGTCATCGAGCCAGTGATCTGAAACAGAAAAATCAGGCCCAACTGTTTGGCGCTTAAAAAGTAGAATGCCGCTGTGCTGATAATGGCGATGGCAAAAAGCAACAGAAACGCGCGCTTTTTGCCGATCAGTTTAGCCACCCAACTGACTCCCAGTACGCCGATGAAGGACGAGATCTGGCCCACGGTATTAAAGGCAGAGGTTATTTCCTCGAATTCGTAGCTTCGGGTCTTGAAAAACGGCAGGCTAAGCTGCTGCGTGCCGATAACATATTTGAAGTAATGCACGGTGACACTGCTGCGCACGGCCACGAACAAAATGAACGTAATGGTGATCGCCAATAGGGTTAACCATGGCTGATTGGTGACCAATTCGTACAGATCCTGCCGGACAGAAGAGCGCTGATCTTTTGGTGGTTGGACCCGCTCGCGTGTCCCCAGAAAAGTGATCAGAAAAAAGATGATTGCCATGATGCCATAGATGACAAACGAAAGCTGCCAGCCGCGGGCATCGCTGGCGGGTCCCCAAATTTTATCAAGCAATGGGGCATGGCCCAGCACTTTCACCATGGGCAACAGCGTGGCGGAAACGATAATGCCGGCCGAGAAAGCAAATAGAAATTTGACCGAAGAAACTGTGGTTCGCTCGATGGAATCGGCGGAGATCACGCCCAGTAGCGCCGTGTATGGGATATTGATGCCGGTATAGAGCATCATGATCAAATTGAAAGTGACGTATGCCCAGATGATTTTCCCGCTCGGGCCAAAATTGGGCACGGTAAACGTAAGCACGCCGACGATGGCGAAGGGCACACACAGCCAGAGCAAGTATGGTCGAAATTTGCCCCAGCGGGTTTTGGTGCGATCGGCGATCATGCCCATGATCGGATCGTTAATGCCATCCCAGATGCGGCTAATGAGAAACATGGTCGCCGCAGCCCCGGCCGGGATCAGAAAAACGTCCGTGTAGAAAAAGGTGAAATATAACATGAAGGTCTGCCAATACAGCACCGAGGCCAGATCGCCGAAACCGTAACAGATTTTCTCTCGAAATGACAACTTTTGAGTTTCCTGATTCATTGGCGCTCCTTGATTTTAACATATTCTTTTAAGAGACCAGACCGCTAATTCCGCGAATTAAACTAATTTCGCCAATTAAACCTTGTATCTCAACAACATCTTGAATTTTGATTCAAGTTTTTGGGCATAAGATTTTTACCATCCTCTCCCATCCACCAGAACCGATCACGCCACAGAAAAGACATAAAAAATTCTTTGGGACTTGATTTCTGTGGGAGAATATTTTTTAATCGGTTTGAGGCGGAGCTTCCCTAATAATTGGCGTAATTTGTAACATTCGCTAAATTCGCGGCCCAAGAATATAGGCTCAATTTGGATTTTAGCTTGTGGTACCAATCATTGAACCGTATTGCTTACAAACGCCACCCTTTTGCTGTCAGGCGACCAGGAGGGGACATTGATCGTGCCCTGCCCGCCATAAACATAAGCGACAATTTTGGGATTCCCACCTTCTATCGGCATCTGACGCAGATAGACATGTTGATAAAAGGGGTGATCGCCCGACGCCACTTCTTTGGAATAGGATAAAAAGATGATCCATTTTCCATCCGGCGAAATGTGCGGAAACCAGTTGTTGAATTCATCATGAGTTATTTGTTCCTGATTACTCCCATCTGGCTTCATGCGCCAGATCTGCATGGTGCCGGTGCGATTGGAATTAAAATAGATATATTTGCCATCTGGGGTGAACTCCGAGCCATCATCCAGTCCTTTTGCGTCCGTCAGCGGGATCTCTTTTCCCCCTTTGACCGAAATCTTGTAAATATCAAATTGACCATCGCGCTCGCCGGTATAGACCAAAAATTTGCCATCTGGCGACCAGCCGTGCAAATAAGATGGGCCCTTCGCCGTGATCCTTTTGGGCCTGCCACCCTGATATGGAAGCGTATAAATGATGGATCGGTAGCCATCCTCCGGGCTGTGATGGCTAATGCCGATCAGCTTGCCATCGAAGGATATGACATGGTCATTGTTGTTATGAATGGCAAAGTCCGTGTCGATCAGCTCTGGCTGATAAGCGGCGAGATCGAAACGATACAACCGGCCATTGCAGTTGTAAATCAACGCCTGACCATCTGGCGTCCAATTGGGTGCCTGAAGCGGCTCAGAGGACTGGTAAACGATCCTTCGATGGCCGGTTTCTATATCGAGAATTTCCAGAACGCTTCCGATGAAATCTTGGTAGGGGACAAAGTTCGGTGGGGCTGGAATGATGATGCGCACATTTCGAAACAGCGCCTGCTCGACCACATTTTTGTTGTGCGAACAAACATATAACCCAACATAGACATCTTCGCCGAGCGCTTCATTAGAAATGTGCTGAGTGATAAATGGCTCTCCGAACCGTGCCGCGGACATCCGGTAAGTGTCGCCGTCTCGCTCCAATTGAATAACATCGGCGTTGCTGATGGAAAATCTGATTTCTTCGGTTAGGCCACCGGGAGTTCTTCTGAATTGGAGCGAGGTTAATCCATCGCCATGCAGGGCGGCATTGACATGTGGCGCATTCGACTCCAGGCTGGATCGGACAATCCAACCCAGTTTGCGGTGCGGGTCATTGCCATCCCCGAGGAATTGGGCATGTGTGAGCAGAATAAAATTCCCCGTTAATCTTTTCCAGACAAAATGAAATTCATCCTGATCGAACCACCTATTGCTACCAGAACCCGAGATAGTATAGGACTGGTCTTCAGGATCATAACGGACAGCGCCGGCGTTCAGAACCGCTCCAATATCCGAATTGGCCTCAAAAACCCCAATCGGCGCTGGTTGAGAAAAAGAAGGAACTACCTGATACGGTAAGAGCAAAAGCATTGCAACGATTACTTTCATTAAGTCCAAAGTTTTTTCAATCCTCTCAGCAGGGTTACGTTCATCGGATTTGCCAAGCGTGTAAAACGATAATTCGTTGTTCAGCTTGGCAGTTCGGTTCGGAATGGGGCCCAGCTCATTTGCCTGTGGCCTGACGCTAGTGACGGACCTATTGTTCTCCCAAGCATCGCATCCAATTCGCTTTTCGCAAGGCTATTTTCACCAATAGGCTATCTGCTCATCTTTCGAACGTTCGCGCCGGGCGCTACATGGCTTTACTCTGTGAGTTTATTCCACCAGGTTTTCTTGAGAATAAAAGAGGTGATCACCAGTACCGCCAATGCTTCAAAAAACGGAAGCTTTTCGCGGAGCACGATGTAAATGGGGATCACCACTAATGACGTTTGCCAGATGGTGCCGATTACCACATTGAACATATCCAATTTGAAATTCGCATCCGACTTAAAGCTGGGATCCAGTGCCACCACTTTCTCATGAATTGGCTTCCAGAACCCCCAGGGCCGCACCTGGCGATAGAATTTCATCAGAAGCTCATCGTCCTCTGGTTTGGAGAGGAACGTCCCCACAAAACAGCCGACAAGGGATAGCACCAAGATGACCGGAAAGGAATAGAGCGCATAGAGATTGGGCACGATGTCTGGATAGATCCATAAATACAGGCTGGGAAATTTGGACAGGATAAGAGCTGCGGCGATGCCGGTCGCCATGCCCCAGAAATAGCCGTAGCCGTTGAAGCGCCACCAGTACCATTTCAGCACATTGGCCGCGGTATAGCCGCCCCACAGCGCAGAGACGATCCATTGCGTCACCTGGTTAATGTCTTTGGCGTGAAAACCAAAGAAGATCCCAACCACGACGAAGGCGAATGAGACGAAATAACTCATGGTGATCAACGTTCGCCGGCTGGCGTTGGGATTGATGTATCGCTTATAGATATCATTCACCACATAGGCTGGGGCGGCATTCACAGTCGCGGCAAAAGTCGACATAAACGCTGCCAACAGGCCAGCCAACATCAACCCCAATAGTCCCATGGGAATGAAATGAGAAAGTGTATAGGGAAGAATCTGCTCGAAGTCGATGCCACTGCCCATCTGATTCAGATCGGAACTAAAAAATACTAATGCGAGGACAGCAATACCAGTAATCATAAGATAGCGGGTCGGAAACAGGCAGATCGAAACGAACCAGCTCATCTTGGATGCGTCCTTTGGGTTTCGCGTCGCCAATACGCGCTGCATGTCGTAATTGGGCGCCGGCCCGGCCATACTCACCAAGATGCCTTTAAAGATCACCAGCATCAAGAAGATGGTGAATAACGAGTAACCATCCTCGGCGATTTTGGTGTTCACCGCCTGGATGAGACCGGACCAATCGAGGTTCAGATGCCAGCCGAACCACAGATTTTTCCAGCCCTCTGGCACGGCCGCGGAAATCTGCTCTGATGTCGTTCGGCTCATCGCCACGAAGGCAACCCCAATGCACGATAGCGTCATGACCATGAATTGGAGTAACTCGGTCAATACCACGCTGTACATGCCACCTGCCACCACATAAACGGCTGTCACCAACATTAAAATCGTCGCGTACCAATTGGCATTAGCCACCGGATCGGCTGAAAATTTCCACGGCAGAAACGTGGTGGCAAATTTGCCCACCCCAGCAAAATCATAGGCGATAAATCCGATCACGCTTACCAACGCGAACACCACCACGATGATATGCGCCAGCGAAGCACCCCTGCCGTAGCCGAATCTCGTGGTGATCCACTCCGCACCAGTTAGCACATTGGAACGCCGCATCCATTTCGAAATGTACACCATCAGGAAAATCTGGTTGAACACTGGCCAGAGCCAGGGAATAAACACCCCTTTCACCCCATAAACAAAGGTGATATATACCAACCACATGGTGCCGGTGATATCGAACATCCCAGATGCATTGGAAACGCCGAGCACCCAAAACGGCAATCCTTTGTCCGCCAAAAAATAGGAAGTAAGCCCTTTCGATGCCCGGCGAGTTAACATCGCCCCAACAATCACTGTGAGAACCAGATAGCCAAAGATAATTGCCACATCCAGCCAGCTCAGCCTCATGATCGTTTCCTTTCCAAGCAAGTGCTCATTCGTCCATGAATTCAGCAGCTTAAATCAGCTCAGTTTTCTTTCCCATGCAATCGATTTTGTGGCAGGTTCATTCGTACTGTCATTTACAACTCATTTTTCTTTCACCAGAACCATGCCGTTCTCTCTGACCAAATCACCGTGTTTTAGCCCGAGTTGGATCATTTCTTGATACTGGGATTGATAGGCATCTGGCGATGTCTGTCCTTTGAGCACATCATCCAGCACGCCATCGGCATTTTGATCGAGAAACACCAGTACCTCTGCGGGCAGCATCGTTCGCATATTGACGATCCGAAATTGATTGAACGCCGGCCTTTGGCTCGGTCGGAAGCTGCGGATCTCGAATTGCAAGTGACCTTTTTGCTGCACATAGCGCCGGAAGTCGGGCTCGCGCATCCGCAATTTGTTGGCCTGGAATAATGCATTCAGGCCAAAATCGTACACCCTCTGGGCTTCGGCCAAGCTTACGCCACCGAGGACAACTGCCTCAAGCACGCCATCCTGATCAAAGTCAACGGCCAAAAATTGGTCCCCAATCACCTCGTTGTATGAACCCGATTTTTCCGATGATTGAATCGAGCGAATGCGATAGCTCTCCTCATTCAGGATGAAGCGATACTGAGAAACAGTCAATTGCGGCGGCTGATGGGCGCAAGCCATCAGCGCAACGATCATCATTACCGCAGCCCATAAGTTCGAACGAATCCTGCTCGTTCCTACTTGACGGTCTCTGTGTCTCATGATTATGCCTCATTGAATATCATCATTTTGGGCTAAATATTCATGCAGCTGCCATGCTTGAGAATGACTTGAGAATGAACGGATTGAACCCAAGCGACTTAGAGGCAGCGCGCCCCAAAAAATAGCCCATAATAAACAAAGATCGACCTTTTATTCTCATTGAATCGGCCAATCATCGGTTCGAAAGCAGGAGGCTGGCAATCCCTCGGCATTGAACAGGTTCGGCTCAGCAGTATTGCTCCAGCCAAATCGAACCGCGATGGGCTTTTTCACCTTAGGTGATCTCACCACGACCGTGCTGCCATCGATCTTTGCATCGGCATCGACAAACACACGATCCTGACCTGCAATTTGAAAATGGGTCAATCGGTCACCCTGACAAACCAGCCCCTTTTCGGCGTGATCGAAAAATAGCCGGATTTTATCGCCCTCCACGACCATGCGCCGATAGATCGGCCCGGAATATGCGATGTCAGCCAATCCATAGGTCTTCGCCAATGCCCAATTCGCCAGCCGGCGACCCACATCATGCTTATTTCGCGGATGAATGTCGTTGATATTGCCAATATCGCTTACCACCACCATGCCCGTATTGGGAACAGTTAAGCTCAACAATTGTGCTTCGCGCAACAGAACGCCGTTTGGCTGTGGACCATAATTGTAAGGCGCGATTTGGACATAATAGAACGGAAAATCCCGCTGCCATTCTTGGCGCCAGCTTGTGATCAATGCCGGAAACAGCCGGCGATACTCGATAGGATTGAGCGTGTTGGTTTCGCCCTGATACCAAATCACGCCAGCGATGACGAACGGAGTCAATGGGGCGATCATGGCATGGTAGGCAGCACCGGGTTCCATTGGGCACCAGGCCACCGGTTTAAAGCGGGAGGCTGCTTGTGCGAATTCCTCATCGTTTCGGATGATCTCTGGGTTCATCCACGTTTCGGCTGGTGTGCCGCCCCAGCTACTGTTGATCAGCCCGATTGGCACGTGAAGCCGCTGATGCAGTTCACGGCCGAAGAAATAGCCCACCGCGCTAAAATGTGACATGGTCTGCGGCGTGCACACCTCCCATTGGCCGGTGACATCCAATTGTCGCGCTGGGGCCGTCCGATGTCCCACCTGAAAAAATCGAATGTGTGGGTAATTGGCCTGTTGGATGTGTTCAGCCCCACCCTCGATCCCAGCTTGGGCCGACCATTCCATATTTGATTGCCCGGAACATAGCCAGACCTCACCGATCATCACGTCCTGCAAGACAATGGTGTTGTTCCCCATAATGATCAGGTGATAAGGCCCTCCAGCTTTCGGAGTTTTGATTTTCACCTGCCAATTGGCATGATGATCCGCTTTCGTCTGGACTGCCTGATGATCCCAGCTCGCAATGACTGTAATGGGCTCCAACGCTCTGGCCCAACCCCAAATAATGAGCTCAGATTGTTGCTGCAGCACCATACGATCGCTGAAAATAGCTGGCAAGGTCACATTCGCCCGAGTAAGCCCTGGGATCAAGAGCCAGAACGCCAGCCACCCAAAGATCACACGATGAGTTTTCATCTTGCTTTTCATTTCAATGTCCTATCCAATGGTTTACCGATGCTCTCATAAAGATTTTTTCGGCCCGCTTTGTCCTTATTCAGAATTTCGCGCGCAAATTTTGCCACTGGCTCGGCGACCGCGCGCGGCACCACGATCACCCCATCGCCATCGGCCACCACCATGTCTCCGGGGCAGACCAGCACTCCTCCGATCACAACCGGGCGATTGACCGATTCCAATTCGTTTCTCCCGGGCCGAATGCCCCGGCCTTTATGCCGCAAATACAATGGCACTTTCTCGATTGCGATCTCATCCGTATCGCGGGCGCTGGCATCAGTCACTACGCCAACAGCGCCCAGCTTGTGCCAGGCCAGGATGTTAAACGAGCCGATGGAGCCAATGTCTTTCTCTTCGACATCATCGATGACCACTACGGTGCCAGGCTTGATCAATTGAGTAAACGCCTCGCTGGAATAGCGAGTGTAAAAATTTCCTTCCCATTGGGAAAAATCCTCCCCCGCCGCAGGTCGATCTGGCCGCTGCGTCGGAACATATCGGGCGGTCACAGCAATCCCCCGAAATTGATGGGATAAATTCTCGTGATCCACCCAATCCGCGTGAATGGCAGGATCGACTAACCCCACGCCGGGCAGGCCAACCATATCCATGCCATCAGAAACATCCGCCACCCGAAGATCCTCATAAAGCTTCAAAATCTGAGCGTCCTCTTCGGGGGAATAGACCTTTGTTTCGATGAAGTTGGCCCCGCGGAGCAGCTCATGTTTGCCCTTTTCCTGAGTCATCCCTATCGAGGCCGATAACATAGCAATAACTTGCAAAAATTGCAACATTTTTTTCATAAAGATTGCTCCTAAAATGTTCAATTTCGGCCAAAGCACTCCTATTTACCTGATTAGCAGACATTTCCGAGTCTGCTCGAACGTGCCAGCTTTCAATCGAATGAAGTAAATGCCAGAGGCTACTCCGTTGCCGTTCCATGGAATCTCATAGTCACCAGCCCCATGAAATCGATCGACTAGGGTCGCCATCACCTGGCCGATGGTATTAAAGACCGTGATCGTCACGTGTCCAGGGGTCGGGATAGAATATCGGATCGTGGTCGAAGCATTGAATGGATTGGGGTAATTCTGTTCCAATGAATAGTGCATGGGAGCGGGGATCACTGCCTCTCCAATAGGGCTTAAATTTGTGATCTCGATCTCCACCGTATCCGAGAAAAGCCGGGGAGCAGATGCAATAACTCGGGCAATACCGATGTCTGTGGCTGCCTGGTAGTGGATTTTGGCTATGCCACCAACGGCTGCCGATTCGTTGTGGCTGATCTGGCCCGGCCCTTCCAAACGAAACAGAACCGTGTTATTCGCCTTATCACATAATTTTCCACTGGCGTCGATGAGATAACAGAAGATATCCGCCTGGCTGGTAGGCGAATTATCGAGTTGCTCTGCGCAGGCCATCAATTGTAATCTGGTGGGAATAACGCCGTTAGCGCCAGAGACCAGGCGAAAAGCCACATCAGCGACGTCCGTATTGGGGCGCGGTATTTTGTCCATGATTTGCCCATTCACCACAGTGGCAATGCGCGAGGCGAACCACTGCCCTTGCCAGGGATCATAGTAATCGATTTTATAGATCGGTTCACTGAATTTCAGCACATCATGGAACCCATACACCCGACCATTGATTCTTGCCCCCTTTCGATCCCGAATCCACCCATAGCCCGTCGAATCCCCAACCATGCCGAACAGATCGTAACGATCGGTCGCCGTTTCAAAGTGCTGTTTGCTATCGCGGATAACATGGATCTCGGAGACAAATTTTGAAAACGGCCGTATTCTGGCCAACAACGATGCATCGACCTGATCCAGCTTCCACCAGAACGGGGTCATGGTCAAGCCATTGGTCAGACAAGTCCAGAGTGCGTTATGATAGGCCACAGGTGCCACTGGCATTTTTTGAAGGTCACTGAGCACCCCGGCCTCGCCAATAATGGCTGGCTTAGGAAAGCTATTCCAGAATCGCTGGGCGGCGAAGGCGAAATTCTGGATACTGCTCCATAGGAGATTATCGGGCGACCTGACTGGCCAACCTTGGTGTTCATAAAGATGAAGGTTTGGCAGATCGGTATACGCCGCCAGCAGTGGCTCATAGTCGGCGAAGCCCCCGCTTTTCGAAGCCGTGGTGGGATGATCGTATGGATCATGCTCTTGAAAAAAGTCATGCACCTTTTTGACCCATGCCAGAGCATCGCTGGGACGGCCCTTCACCCAGCCATCCGTCCCGTTGATCTCATTGATAATCTCCCAGATGCCCAGCGCCCGGCTATGCCCCCATCGCGCAATGAGGTAACGATATTGCTTTTTCTGATATTCCCAGCAGAGCGAGTCACGATAAACATCTTTCACATCGCAAATAAAGCGATAGGGGTTTTGATCCCACAGGTGGGCCCACACCGTATTCGAGAACAGATCGTGCGGCCAGAAACAAAACATCACGTGCAGGCCCCGCTGCTCGGACATCTCCAGCATTTCATCGATCCGGCCACATTTCGGCTGGTTGTATTTGCCCAATTCGTTTTCGATCAAACCGTAATTCGAAATATAGCCGCCATAGGTGATGTTCCACATCGCATAGCTGTTGGCACTGCAAGCTCGGAGCAAATCGAGCCGATCCACTGTCAGGTTCCAGGCAACGTAAATACCGACGCCATAGAAAGGGCTACCATCATCATATTGAAGATAGTGTGGATTTTCTGAGGAAACATGGAGCCAGCCGTGATGCGGCGAAGCCGTAGCCGTGAATTGGTAGGTCGGGCTCTGGCCCGTACCATCCTTATCAGTCGCCTGAACGCTGTACTGCCACAGCCCAATCTCATTCGGCGCAAAGCGGACCTTCCACTGGTCCCGATTTTGATAATTGTCATAAAATCCAAAAATTTTCCATTGCCGGCCCGATGGCGAAATAAAATCGGCCCGGATATCGATTTCATCGGGATTGTACGGATTGAGGTAATCGGCATTTTTCAAATCAAGGATCGCCTCGAACTTCTCATATAAACCCACTGCCGTTGAATTCACCTGTTTCACGCGGACGATTGGGGGTGCGTTGGGATCAAACGTCGTGGCGCTCACCTGCGCTGACGGCAAAGACTCATCTCCATCCCGATCCACGGCCGTTAATTTGTAATAGTATTTGGTGTACGGTTTCAGGCCAATATCGAGGTATTCGCTCCGGGTTGTGCTATCCACAAAGCTGCCATGGCCCGGCGAAAAATCAGAGAGCGTATCGCGATAGATGTTGTAATAGGCAAAATTCGGTTCGGTGTTGTCGTTCCAATCCAGGGCGATCTCAGAAAGGCTGCGAGCCACGGCAGTAAGTCCACTCGGCGGATTGGGAAGCCCACATACCACATAATCGAGATAAACGGTGATATCCACCGTTTGAAGCGATGCCACCACTTGCAATCCCACTTCCAGAATCGGGAAGGCACCGATCTGTGGCACCCGAATGGTGACTTCATTCCAGGCGTTTTTTTGAAGGCCAGAATAGCCGTACCAGATGCCATCGACCCAATTTCGGTTATGGTCTTTCAAGAACGTTTTCAAGCCATTGATCGGCGCGCCGGCCGGTACCCAAACCCGGTAATAAACGGTTTCCCCGGGATTGACCCGCGGATTTTCAACCGCTGCGTACCAATACATGTCAGTTTTGCTGCCCTGAATATGCCATTTCATCGAATGGCTGCCATGAAAGGCCCGTTCCGTCGTATTGCTCAGCATCAGCGTATCACCAACTTCGTTGAATTCCCGCTTCGCCCGCCAGCCTTGCAGCGTGCCGTCCTCCCAATCCCAGATGCCTGCCTCGCTCGCAGGCACCCAAATCAGCATGAATCCGATGAGCATCCAGAATACTTGTCGGAACATTTTCATTGTCATATCGATAACTCACCTGTTAAATTGAAAAGCATTGCGTTTGCATTTTGTGGAAAATATCGCTTAAAAAAAAGAGGGCAGATAAAGCCCTCTTCCTGGATGAAGCATTTCCCATCCAATTGCATGAACATTGGGGAGGGATCTCATAGGAGGGACCCCTCCCCATAACACTGAGCCGATCGCAGCCATTGGCATCCTTGGCTCTCATCGATCAGCATTGCTGCGCCAGCTATTTAATCACCATCATTTTGCGGGTGAATTTATGCTCATCCACCTTCATCGTATAGAAGTACAAGCCCGAAGGCACCTGAGCCGCGTCCCACGTTACGCGATACAGGCCGGGCTGCATCCGCTCATTCACCAGCGTGGCGACCTTCTGACCCAACACGTTATAAACAGTAAGCTCCACATGGGCCAGCTTTCCGACGGAAAAATGGATGGTCGTGCTCGGGTTGAACGGATTGGGATAATTCTGTTCCAGCGCAAAGCCCAGCGGCAGCTTATTGCGATCGTTTCGGACTGAGGCCACCGTCTCTTTGATCAACTGGACGAAGTCGACATTTACGGAGCTGCCAATCAGATCGACGATATGGGAACCAGCCGTCATCGAGAAGGCATCAGACAACAGATTGGTCCCAGTGGAATCTGGCTTGCTCTCCAGCACAAAATTTGACAGCACGGTAGCCCCATCGACTTTAACCTGGACGGTCTGAGCGCTGCCTGGGTTTTGATAGAACACCTGGAGCCGATATTTGCCATCCGCGGCCGGGGTCATGGTCCAGCTGATGCTGCCGTTGGCGCCCAGTTGAACCGACTTGAAGCCTTGGGGCGTAAACTTAGCGCCTTCGCCCCGCGGGATCACCAGTTCGTAAGAGGTAACATCTGGGGCTCGCAACTGCAGCACTACCGCCCGCGTGTTGAAATCGATGATATCCCAACCCGCAAAATTCTGCCAGCCCCAGGATGATTCGATGCGGATTGTGTTTTCTCCAGCATTCAGCGTGAGAGCTCCTGGCTCCAGAATATTAGCCTGAGTGATCAAGGTCCAGGTCCACTCATTGATGGGCATTCCGGCATGAACGCCAGCATTGGTATCCCAGATGTATTCACCCCAGCCCTTGGGATCGTGAATGCTTACGCCGTTCACGATGATCCGCTGGCCTCGCATGCTATTGCCGCGCATGTGGGTCCAGCAATTGAGATCATATTGGCCGGCGTTGGCAAGATTGAATTTCCATTCGATGAAACCGCCGCCATCCATCTGGAAATACGAGAAGCCCTGGAACTTCTCGATGGCAGCACTACCCGCTAAGGTCCCAGCCTCAGCTTCATAGGTGCCCACCACTTCCAGTTTCACCCGCGGCCCGGCCAGATCCTCGATCTGCTTGATATAGGTTTCTTTATTCGCCTCAAAATTCGCCTTGGCACTTGGGAACCAGTTCAGATCGCCCAACGGCAATCCATCCGTGCCAGCAGTTTTTAACGCCGCATCGGTGTACGCAAAGTTCTCTGGCAATGGCCAGGAGACATCGGTCGGATACTGGGTTGGCTTCCAGAAGTACGGCGTGGCTGGAGTTTTGCCAGCGCGGAGATCACTGATGTTCTTGATCATGGCATCGATGATGTCCGCTGGGTAAGTGGGCAACCCAGGCTCATTGGCCAGCCAAAGGGTATCCAGGATCTTCATGTGGTCGCTATATTTGTCAAAGAAATCCTGAGCGGTCACTGGGTTGATGTAATACTGCTTGGCAATGGAATCGCCGTAAAATGTATAGAATTTGGGATCTCGCCAGGTCGCCATTTTGGCGATGACAATGCGACGGCCTTGTTCTGGGCCATACTGCGACGGCAATGCGCCGACGCTGAACAGACCGGCACAGGTGGCGCGAGGATCACGATTCGGGTTGGAGAGATCCACATGGCCTTCCCCATGCCAGAAGCCGTTTACGATGAGGCAGTTGGTGAAATAAGCCTCGCGGAACCAGTTCCCTGAGTGGACATTGCGGCCCAAATTCACAATGGTGTTGTGATTGAAGCGGATATACGAGGCCGCTCCACCTTCGAGCTGGAACGCGGTCATGCCCACGTTGAAGAAGGTGCAATTCTCCACGATGACCGTGTCCTGGTCCGCCCAGATCGAAATGCCCCGGCCCTCCCATTGCTGAGTGCTCGGCTGGCCGATCAAATTGCGGAACTTGCAATTGGTGTAGAAAATGTCATTGTTTTTACCAGTAAAAGCGATCAGCGCAAAATTGGTCTGCTCCAGCACGCAGTTGTCAATCACAAACCGAGAATTACTGGCATCCATCTGGATCGGTTGATAATAGGTCTGGACACCGTTGTAATCCCGACCAGTGAGCCAGAGGTTCTTCAAGGTGACACTGCTTTGGCCAGTGATGATTCTGCCATCCACTGAACCATCGGGTCTGGGGTGCATCTGAATCACTGCCGGATTTTCCAGCTCCGTTGGACCTGGTGTCTCGCCAACAATGCGCAGATGAAAGCCCTTGTTCTCGATCCGTTCGGTGATCCAATAGAAACCACCCTTTTGCAGCTTATAGACCCGATTCTCATTCTTTCTGGCGCCTCCAGGAAGCGTGTCGCCCTTGATGGCATCGTAAAGCGCATTCACTTTCACCGTGCCATCGGGATTCGCCCATTCAACCAGCAAGGTATCGCCCTCTTGAGCCTTGGCGGGCCGTGCTGGCAGCCACACAACCAGCACCAGGCTGGTGATCAGCATCAGACGGTAGATCAGTTTCATAAGCATCCTCCTCAGATAAGTTAGATGGTGATGAATTAGGGTTCATTAAGAATCAATTAAAGAAACAACCTGTTCTTTATAACTTGCTCATTCGACCCGGGGATGCTGGTTCCCGTCGTTATGATAGCTGCCCAATGGAGAGAAACGAAAACATCCCCAGGCCGATGCGAAATGACGACGATTCATGCGATAATCTTAGAGCTTATATCGAATTCCGATATCCATGGTAAAGCCGTAGTATTCGATATAGGTTGGATCGGTCAACGTGTAGCCGCGAAAATGCTCGTCTCGGCGATTGTTCAAATTAATGAAATTGGCGAACAATTGAATGTTGCGTGTCAGATTTTGTTGAATAGTCAAATCCCACCGCGCATAGGCCCCGGAAAAGTTGTCGAGGATCGGCTCGGTGCTGATAAAAGTGACTTTGTCGGTTTGATAGAGAAAAGACAAGCGGGTTGAGAAACCCTTGTAGTCGTACCCGATGGTGACATTGGCGATATGCGCAGGTTGATCGGGCATGCGCGCCGTTCGCGTGCTATCCACCAGAATATTGGAATAACGCGGCGGCCGCGTGCCCGGGATGACCGGCCCTCGTCGCAAAAAATAGAGTTGCTTTTTCATATCAGAATAGATGCGCGTATAATTCACGTTGAGCACCAGGCCTTTGAAAATCGAAGGCAAATACCAGAAATGCGTCTGCCAATCCAGCTCAATCCCTTTATAATGGGCCGGATTGGGGTTATTCAAATACGTGTCCACCTCTGGAGAGGCTTTTTCTAGCCATTTAGAGGGAATATTCAGGCCAGCCGGCACGGGCACGCCCTCAGCCAGCTTGAGTCGCACTTGAAAAATCAGATCATGAATCGACTTGTAGAAACCAGAGACCGTGAATAATCCGACATAGTTTTGATAGATCGACACCGAGGCGTCATAATTGGTGGATAAGGCTGGTTTCAGCAATGCATTCGCTGCGCGAATGTAGCTTTGATAGGAATTGATCGAAGTGATCGGAGCATATTGAATATAATCCGGCCTGGTGAGCGTTTTGGTGAACGCCAATCGGACCCGAAGCCAATCGATGGGCTGAAGCCGAAGGTGAACCATGGGCAACCAAAATTGGTTTTCGCGGACGTTTTCCAGCGAATCCAGGTCGGTGGGATCTTGCTGAATATTGTTGATCACCACCTCCCGATAGCGTTGGCCATGATATTTCGAATAATCTCTCTCCCAGCGCACGCCTGGCAACAGGGTCACCCGCTTGCCAAAATTGAACTCGGTCATGAGAAATGCGGCTTGATACCGTTCCACCCCATCGTAATCCCGGCCCCGAGAACCGATAGCATAACGTTTCCATTCATTGGTGCGGCTGAACACATCCGTGATCTTATTCATCGTACGAATATCGGCCACAAAGCCAAGTGGATATTCGCCGTTCAAAAAATCGGAGCGCGTGTAATTGCTCAACACCCGGGCGATGGGCAACAGCCCATATTTTCGAACCAGGGTCGAATCGGCGACCCAGTTCCATTCATCTGGGTAATTATTCGCCATTTCTCTGATAATCGTCGCGAGTGGCTGGCTGACCCCAGTGGCACTCCCATATTGCAGACCATTCCGGCCGTATTGGTTTTCGTCATTGCTTCGATCGAGCCAGCGCAATTTGCCCCCGGTTTTCACGTAGCCGTTCAGCCAACTGGCCAGCCGGAACGGCACTTCAATATTTAACTGGATCATGGTTTGATCCTCATCGCGCTTGGTATCGTAGATGTAAATATCGGACAGGCCAGTCATGTTGGAATCGACCGTGGCATGGGCAGGCACATCCTTGGCGCGCGTTTCATTGGTGACATCTTTGAAGGCCGCATTCTCTTGAACGAAGGTCCACGTTCGATCTTCTGGATTTGTTGCGCGGGATGCAGTTCTGGCGATGCTGACATCGTAGCGGATCCAATTGAAATCCTGTCGCGCGCCCACAGCACCGGTGAAAATCGACGTGGTGCCATGGCGATCCTCCAGATCGTAGTAATGGCGATTATCGTTGACATTCATCCGATTAAGGCGATAGAGCCCCTTCCAATTCAGCCGATTGTAGAACGAATTGGCCGTCACCTTGCCGAACGGAATGTGATAATCCAATAATAGGCTGGCGCCAGTCCGACCGCGCGTCACATTGTCCTCGCGCAATGAGATATCATGGACGGCGATGCCAGTGATCCCAGCTATTTGAATTTCCCGATAGTTGCCGGAGAACTTATCGGCGCTGCGATCGTAATCGTCCGCGTTGATCGTGGCGATAATGCCCAATTTCCCATTCAGGAAGCGATTGCTGACGCTCCCCATGAAATTGTAATTGCCGTAGTAATTTTGCAACCGATTATATCCGCCTTGGGCCGTGGCATTGATCGCCAATCCCTCGCCGGCCTCCTTCAGCTTCAGATCCACCGTCCCGCCGATCACGTCCGCATCCATATCCGGCGTATTGGCTTTTCTGACTTCAATCCCATCCAGCATGGACGAGGAAATCAACGATAGATCGACACTACGATCATCTCCTCCAGTAGCCGGCACGGTCACGCCATTGATTGTCACGGTATTGTACTTGGGCGACAGGCCTCGAATTTCGATCTTGGTGGCCTCGCCGCCAAAGCGTTGAATCGAAACACCAGGCAATCGACCGATCGATTCGGCGGCGTTGACATCTGGCAGTTCCTGAATGCGGGCTTTCGACACAATATTGGCGATCGTATTGGACGCCAATTGCTGGTTTATCGCTGTGTATTGCCCCGAAGCCTGAGCGGTCACCACCACGGTCTCGCCGCGTAGCACCTGACCATATACCAGGGCGATATCTTTTACCACGGTTTCGCCAGCCCTGACCAGGATGCTGAGTTCTTGGGTTTCATAGCCGATATAAGAAACCCGTAACGTATACTCCCCTGGCGGCACATTGGCAATCGTATAATACCCCTTCAGATCGCTGGCCGCCCCCACATTCGTCCCCTTAATCCAGACATTGGTTCCCGGCAGAGGATCGCCCGTCGCCGAGTCCACTACCCTCCCTTTGATCACCCCGTGAGCGGCATAAAGATGACCAGCTAACAGGATGATACATACCAACGTGCGAATGATAGCCTTGTTCATCTCAAATTTCCTCCCTAAAATTCTCTTCAGATGTCGCTATTTTTGCATCCTGACTCCTTTGATTTCGATCGCCCGATCAGAGTGCCAATGTTTTCACCGAGTCTCGCTCGATCAATTTGGTCGGCAATATGGTCTTGATCGGCGTCTTGATGTGTCCTCGAATGAGATCCAAAAGCGTCCTGACGCCAATCGAACCCAATTCCTCTTTATACACGCGAATCGTGGTCAATGACGGTGTGGCGTACTTTGCCAGATCAATATCATCGAACCCTATGACGCTAATATCATCGGGAATCTTTAAGCTGAATTCCTGGATCGCTTTGTACCCATGAATGGCATTAATATCATTAGCAGCAAAAATGGCGGTGGGTCGGTCTTTTAATCGTAGCAGCCGCTTCACGTGCTCATAGCCCTGTTCAAGCCCCCCAGATTGAATCAGCGCCGAGTCCACCACAATATCATTTTCCTTAAGCGCGCGCTTATAACCTTCCAGTCGTTGCTGAAAACTCATCCGCTCCAGATCGCCAGAAATAAAACCGATCCGGCGATGCCCGCGCTGAATGAGATATTTGGTGGCGATATAGGCGCCCTGTTCATTATCGATCAAAATTTGACAGCAATCTTCCACACTGAATTTTGGATCAACCATCACGATCGGAATGTCATGGTTCAAGATGCTGTTCACAAATTGATCCTTAAAAATCCCCACCAGAATCAGTCCATCGACCTGCTGCTGCCGAACCATTTTGGGCAGCCCGTTTTGGTCAGATTCGGGGATCAGTTGCAAGAGCAGATTGAATTTTCTGATCGCTAATTCCGCCTCGATCCCCTCCAACACCCTGGAGTAAAATGGATTCCCAGAGAGCGGCTGCTGCTCCCGACAAAATATGACGCCGATATTCTCGGTCACCTGCTTCTTCAGTCCCTTACCAAAGGCATTGGGCACGAAATTATACTTTTTCGCCAGCTCGATGATTTTGCTCTTTGTCTCCAGGCTCACATCTGGGCGATCGTTGAGCGCCTTGGAGACAGTGGATTGTGAAACCTGAGCAAGCTTCGCGAATTCCTTTATGGTCATCATCGCGAATATTCCAAGTAGATTTTCCCAGCAATGTCGTTGATGAACGAAGGAATCGTTAATTCGAGTTTATGCGGCCGATTATTCTCAAGCCGTTGCTGTGACAACCTATGGCCGACGGCTGGATCCCACCATTCGACCCGATAGCTGCCCGGCATGATCGAAGGATGGGATATCGCCAGGCGCGTCTCGGGCAGAGCATCTAAGGTCCTGTCTTTCGAAAATTGCCATTGAAATCGCCCATGACGCAGCCAAATATAAAAAATTGAACTCTGTCGGATCCCCACAACTTTGATTTTATCGCCCGCGGCCAATCCGCTATTTTCAAACACATAGCTTTTAATCCGAATCCAATCCCGACCATCATTGTCGACCTGAATAATATGCTCTCCCTCAGGCACTTCGATCCCATAACTCTTGTTGTACACGCCCTGAAACATGTTGATCTCGGGCTTCCACTCGCTGCGCTCCCAGTCACCTTCCCCGGAGCCCAGCGGCAATGGCTGCTCCAGCGCCAGCGTACCATCGAGATAAATTTTCAGACGGCCAAAATCGGATACCTCATCCACATGGACGAAGAATCTTCCATTGGATTTGTAGGCAATTTTGAATTCGACCGGTTGCTTCATATCGGGTTTTGAACTGCCAAACAAATAGGCGGGAATTCGATCCGAATCGGAACTGCTGCCATCTTCTCGGATATCGAATCTGGATATGTGACTTTTGCCCCAGCCCATCGCTGGCAAAATGATCAGACTATCCGAGGCGAGCGGATCTTTCCCACGAATGGGGATATCCGCGAATTGCAATCGTTCAATGGGAGCGGCACCCGTGGCGACGTCATGGGCGAAGCGGGTGATGGCCTGAAAATGAAAGTAAAGGTCATCGGCGTCGATCAGTTCATCCCACCACCAGCTCAAGGGCGATATCGGCGTTGAGGCGAACAATCCCGCCCATAATCCGTTGTGCAATGCAACATTTTTCGGATCATTCTCCCTGGTTGCCTGAGCGCCCCGATAATCGCTGCCGAACTCACCCACCACATGAGGTTTTCCATAGACTGTGCGATAGCGATTGATAATGGCAGGGATAAGCTCTGCGAAATTCGGGCGATTGTACAGATGCGTCTGGGTGAAATCGATTTCGGGGATCTCCCAGATGCCGTCATACTCGCCATGCGCAAAACTAGTAGTGATCAGATGGTCATACGGATCGATCTGCCTCAGGTAGGCGGCCATCTCCCGATGCCAGACCACCACATCCTCGGGCCGACCAGCCGTGAGATCGACTTCGTTCCAGAACTCCCAGGCAAGAATCTGCGGGCTATAGGCATATCGAGCGACCAGATAGTTCAATCTGTTCCGGTAATAGCTCTTCGCGATCGGATCGCGGAAAAAATCGGCCTCCGTGGCACATGGCCCGCCGTTTTTCCGATTGTACGGGTTCTCGTCCCATTTTTTCTCTTTAAAATATCCTTCTTCCCGCTGAACCACGCCGTGATAATCAAAGCAGAGCATGATGTAAATATGATAACGTTCTGCCATAGTCAACACAGAATCCAGCCGAGCGGCATTGGGCAGATGATATCGGCCCAATCCTGGATCCGCCCATTCCAGATACAAATTCCATGGGCACATCCAGATGCGAACGAAATTGCATCCAATGGTATTTAGCTTTCTAAAATAATATTCATAATTTTCGGCCCAGCAGACGTTCTCTCCAAAGCCTCGAAACAGACGCCCGGAATCGAATCGAAATGCATCATCTGAAATGGAATTTCTTCTGAGGAAGCCATCACGGCGCGAAGCGATACAGCGAAACGAAAACGATTTAGTGGTTTTTTTGAAATCCTTCGTTTGAATTTTGAACTGATATGAATATTGGCCGACCTCACTGGGCGTAAATCGGATGCGCCAGATGGCAAGCTCTCTATCGTAGCCATCAAAGAAGCCCAGCTGAACAATCCTTTTGCCTGAAGGACTATCCAATATCAATTGAACCTGAATTTCATTAGCATCAAAGGGGTTAGCAAACTTCGCTTTGACCTTCAATTGGCTGAATAGCGGTTCATATTGCGGAATTGTCGAAGGGAATGGGGTAAAATCAATGAGCTGGGGTTGCGCGAATAGAGATGACAGACAGACTGAACACAGTGAAAAAAATATGAAAATCGAATTCTTCATGTTCCGGACCGGCTACGTTTCAGAAAACGATTTCGTTATTTGCCTGAATATAACTTTTTTCGCTAAGAATGTCAAGCACTTTTTTGCACGGGAAAAAAATCGAAATGGATAGGAGCGGACACCACACTATCCATCTCAGTGAGCTCAATTCGCAACCTGGCGAAATGACATCGGTCCCGCATTGCTTCCCTTTATCGTTTTCAGCTTCAGATATTGGCGAATGAATATGAGAAAGATCAATAGCTATCCCGCAGCGTCATAATCCTGATTTGTTGGCGTAGATTTGGCCATTTTTGATCGCAGCGAAAATGAAGCGTAACCTTTTGTCCCGGCAGGAGGTCGAAATAATTATCCGAAAAGAATCCGTCGATGGAATCAACATACAAGTAAACATTTTTTGCCAGAACATCGGATGACAGGGCAATTTGATACCCGCCAGTTGTTTCAGAGACCTCGATATTAACCTTGGCCTCTGGCAGTTCCAGTTGTTTGGGTGGCAAAAAGTAAAGCAGGTTTTCCGATATCGGGATATCATTCTCAAGGATCGCAGTCCGCAGAAGAAGCTGACGGCGATCCATGGTTTCTGTTAGCAGGTCATCGATGCGTGCCTCAAAACATACCTGGCTGGAATGGCTATCCACGACGAATGGGCGAGAGGTCTGCCACAGCTTTTCACCATTGAACTGGATAATCTCCAACACCAATTTTCCCTCCATGGGTGTGAGCCGATCGTTCACGGCCCTGACCAGTAATTTTCCATCCTCGATAGCGGGAATGACAAGAATCTCCTGATAGGCCTTTCTGACAGAATAATGCAGCGCCTTCCAGCGACCGAAATAATCGATGCTGGACCAGGAGGCCACTGGCCAACAGTCATTCAGTTGCCAATAGAGCGACCCCATACAGAAGGGCTTGCGACTCCGATGAGCTTCGATGGCAGTCTTGATCGCCTCGGCCTGCAATACCTGTCCAACATAGAGCAGTGACTAGAATTCTTTGGGATTGCGGTAATAGATATCCATATACTCCTTGATCCGCTGATTCCCAATGCCGCTCCGCTGATGCGCCATCATCACCTCGGAATTGATATCCCAATCTTCTGGCGCTGTGTAGGCTTGAACCGTTTTGAATTCCGGAAAGGATTGGAAACCATATTCGCTCATGAAACGACCGATCCTGATTTTGAAATTTTCGAACGGCTCCCGGCCATGCCAGACGCCCCAATAATGGACATCGCCCGAAGTGCTTTCATAAGAAGCTCTTTTATTCCAATCGGCCAATGGTGAGGAGGGCCAATAGCATGTCTTCGCATCGTATTCTGCCACGATCTCCGGCAATAAGCGATGAAATATCTTTTCATAATCGCTCCACATCTTTTTCCTGATGTCCTCGGAAAAGCGCTCCTTCCAGCCCCAACCGCCCGGTGTATCCTGGGACCAGGCCACGTCGATCTCATTGTTCCCGCACCACAGCGCCAGACACGGATGGTTGCGGAGCCGCTTCACATTGTCAATGGCCTCGTTCCTCACGTTGTCGACAAACGCCTCATCTCCCGGATACATTGCGCAGGCAAACATGAAATCTTGCCAGACCATAATGCCGGAACGGTCGCATAGGTCGTAAAACATGTCGTCCTCATAGATCCCACCGCCCCACACTCGGAGCATATTCATATTGGCATCTCTGGCCGCATGGACCACTGACTCATAGCGTTCGCGCGTGACCCGAGGTAAAAAATTATCATTAGGAATGTAATTGGCGCCCTTGGCGAACACTGGTACGCCGTTCAGCTCAAAATAGAAGCTCTTGCCCCACTCATCCGGTTGCTGGATCAGTTTCAGCGTGCGCACGCCAAAGCTCACATTCCGCTCATCAAGCAGTTGTTTGCCCATGAGCAATTGGGCTTCCAGATGATATACATGCGGTTCACCCAGACCATTGCACCACCACAATTTCGGTCGGTCGATCTGAAAATCCAGGGAGTGGCGACTTCTTCCCTTGGATAGCTGAACCGAACTTCGCACTCGAATATCAGGATAATCTTTCAATTGAATTGAGAGCGTTGCCGTTTGGTCGGCTGTGGATTCAATCTCAAAAACGGCCGCAACAACAGCGCGTTCATGAGTGACGCTTTTTTGAACGATTTGAATATCATCGATCCGGGCCTTGTCCCAGCCCCATAAATGAATGGGACGCCAGATGCCTGACGTGACAAATCGAGGCCCCCAATCCCAGCCATAATGATAGCCAGCTTTTCGAGCGAACACGCTGATCTTTTTATCCCCCAGCCCGCCGTTCTCCGACTGGTCGTTGACCGCTGGCAAGGAATAGCCTAACGCCTCTAATTTCGGTAGATCGACCTTCACCGGGGAATGAAAATACAGCCTTAGTACATTCCCTGTTCGCTTCAGCAGCAGCTTGCAATCCACCCGCCAGCGCCGAAACATATTATTCGCGCTCAAAACTTTCGAGCCGTTCAGGTATCCATCCACGTAGGTGTCCAGCCCCTCGAATATCAGCATGATGTTTTCCTTGTTCAGCATCTGCTCATCGAGATCGAAGCTGGTCTGATATTCCCAATCCACTTTATCGATCCATTGCTGATCGCGTTCATTGGTGCGGTAAAATGGATCGCCGATTTTGCGATTGAGCAGCAAATCGGTATGTACTGTGCCGGGGACTTGCGCGGGCAGCCAATCCTCCCAGCCAACCTGACGAAATTGCCAGTTGCGGTTCAGTTCTAATTTCATTTGCGGGGAATTGGTAGAATGACAATCCTTCCAGTTCGCCGCTATTATGGCCGGGATCAGCACTATCAATGCGATCGTTTTTTCCATAACCGTCTCCTTCGGATTGACGATGAGATCCATCGAATTCGCTTTGGGTCACCATCCCCCCGCCTGGTTATTCGCTGCTTGCTCGATATTGCTCTTTGAGCCATCAATTTCTCATTTTTGCACCGCCTGTTTGCTCGGAATGATCTTCAAAACCATTCAATCAATGATAACAGGCGCTATTGGTTCAGAATGAGATTCAAACCGAGATATTTGAAATTTTCACCCACACGCTTTGATCGAAAGGACATTCGGATTTATCTCTTCACTTTTTGTCGTTCCAGCAAAGATTGGCTATCTCTGGATTCGGCAAGCGAATCAGTTTTGTAGGATTTGATCGATCTGGTTCAACTCCTCTGAGGTGAAGCTCAAGTTGTCCAGTGCCCTGAGATTCTGCTGCAATTGATTTGGTCGGCTCACGCCGATCAGCGCGGAAGTCACGCGCGGATCGCGGAGCACCCAAGCGATAGACATTTGTGCCAAACTTTGTCCTCGCTGATTGGCAAGCTGATTCAGCGCTCGGATTCGTTTCAAGGTGGCTTCCGTAATTTCCTCGCGCTGCAAAAAGCCATGGGGCTTAGCAGCCCGAGAATCATCGGGAATGCCCTGGAGATAGCGGTCGGTCAACAAGCCCTGCGCCAGAGGTGAGAAAACGATACAACCGATGCCCTCCTGCTCCAGAACATCCAGTAATCCAGACTCGATCCAGCGCTCGAACATGGAATATTTGGGCTGATGGATCAGACAGCGGATGCCATGTCGCTCCAGGATGCGGACAGCTTGCTCTGTTGCCGCTGGTGGGTAATTGGATACTCCCACATAGAGCGCCTTACCCTGTTGCACCGCCTGATACAGAGCCTCCATGGTCTCCTCCAGCGGCGTTTCTGGATCCAGACGATGCGAATAAAAGATGTCCACGTAATCCAACCCCAACCGTTGCAAGCTCTGGTCGAGGCTGGCGATCAGATATTTTTTGGATCCCCATTCGCCGTAGGGCCCGGGCCACATATAATAACCCGCCTTGGTGGAGATGATCATCTCATCGCGATAGCTTTGAAAATCCAGTTTGAGGATGCGACCAAAATTTTCCTCAGCCGAACCAGGCGGCGGCCCATAATTGTTGGCCAGATCAAAGTGAGTAATACCAGCATCAAACGCCTGTCGAATGATGGCGCGTGCGTTCTCGAACACATCTACACCGCCGAAATTATGCCACAGCCCCAACGAAATGGCGGGCAGCTTCAGCCCGCTTCGGCCACAGCGCCGATACACCATGCGATCATAGCGATCGCCTTGCGCCACATAATTCACTTGCCTTCCCTCATATCCTTTGGTTCACATTCTCCTAATTTATCGCAAAATATGGAATTCAATTGAGACGTATCATTTCTACAAATGCAAAATGGCATTTCGGACTGCTATTTGAATTTTGCACTGGGAACACTCACGTCCAATATAGGATTCCCGGTTTCGCATTTTGGACAGCAGTGCACTGGGAACTCTGGTGGCTATTTTGGATGAGAAAGATCTTCTCCCAAAATTTAGCGCGGCCTTTTTACCACGACTTTTTGGCCGCTATATCGAACCACAACATCTGGCTGGGGCGCAGGATCCAGGCCAATACCATGCCCAGATCGCACCCATACCACTCGAATCTCCCGATCGACCAACATGTTAGGAAATCCCCCCTCTCTCTTGCCAATGGTCAATGTCTCGGATGCCTCATCCCATTCCAAAGGAATGGTCGAATAAACGCCTCGCTCGTAATTGTAAGAATCGTTTTCATCTTCATAGAGAACAAACCGGGCATCTGCTCCCGAATAGATCCGCAACTCCAATGGATCCTCGGGTTGTTCTGCTGCGTACTGCTTAATTGGTCCCATCGGGATGATCGAGCCCGCCTTGACATAGAGCGGCATGATATCGATAGGCGCCAGTCGATCCACATATTGTCCAGCGCGAACGAATTCTCCAGTCCAGAAATCGTACCAGCCAGCGCATTCGGGCAGATAGACCTTGACCGCTTTCGCAGTGGATGGGCTAGGCTGTTGGGCTTGCTGACCTGGCGTACGCCAGACCAATTTGATCACTGCATCTCCCCCGGCCTGGAAGTACTCCAGCTTGATGTTATGCCGGCGATGAGCCATTAACCGGACCAGCTTCGAATAATATGTCATCGCCTGTTTTTGCCAGGCGTCGACGATGAGCTGATCATCCAGCCACAATCGGGCCCCATCGTCGGTAAGGACACCGATCTCATAATCGCCGGTCTCCGCGACAATCAATTCCCCTGTCCAACGAATGCTATAGTTTTCCATTGGGCAATTTTCTGGTCTGGCACCGCTCCAGTTGAAATCAACGACGGAGTCGATTCGGGCATTCACCTGTCGATCGAAGTCGATGCCCTCGAAGTATTCGGCCTGAAGCCCATTTGGCCCATTGGGCGAGGCGAACAGACATGTCGTTGGGATCGGCTGAGCGGGAATGTGCGGTTCATAATACATGGCCTCGGTTACTGGTGTAACCAATAGGCTTGGGCCAAAGAGAAATTGATTGTCGATATGGAGTGTGTTTTTATCGCTGGCAAAATCCATGGGCAGGCCGCGCATCATGGTATATCCTTCATGGGTCACCCGCCAAGCGATAGAATAAATGTAAGGCAACAATCGGTAGCGGAGGTGAGTGAATGTGAGCAATGTATCATAAGCCCAATCTCCAGCATCACCGAATTGCCATGGTTCGCGCGGGGTTCCGGTGCCATGGCTGCGGAAAATGGGGCTAAACGCGCCAAATTGGAACCAGCGGACATAGAGCTCTCGATACGCTGGATCCTTGCAGCCAGCAGGGAAAAGTCCTCCGCGGCTTCCTGGGAAAAATGCCCCGATGTCGTGCGTCCAATAGGGAATGCCGGACATACAAAAATTGATGCCGGCCGAAATCTGCTTGCGAAACACGTCCCAATTGGCGACGATGTCGCCCGACCAGGTAGCGGCGGCGTTCCGTTGCTGTCCAGCAAACGCCGATCGGGTCAGGATAAAAACCCGTTTATTGGGAAAATCGCGACGAAACCCCTGATACACGCCCTCCGTCGTCATCAGCGAGTACGGGTTCAAATAACGGGCAAAACTCCCCAGCGCCGTCATCCCAAATCGTTTCAAATATTGCTCTGAAACATCGTAGGAATGTTGATCCCCAAGCTCCGGCTCGGTGGCGTCCATCCAGAGCGCATCCACGCCGATATCGATCAGCCCGTTCTTGATATAGCGCCAATAAATCGCCCGCGCTTCTGGGCTATATGCGTCGTAGACATAGCCAGAGCTCCAGTGGATTGGCGGATAAACCAGCCCCTTTTTCTTGAGCTCCTGATAGATCTCGGTCCTTACGCCCACTGCTGGCCAGATCGAGGTCATTAGATGCACATGAAACTCGTTGTGCAACCGATCGATCATCTTTTTTGGCTCGGGAAAAATGGTCTCATCGAATTTCATCGAACTCCAATATTCGTTTTCTCCCCAATAGCGCCAATCCTGAACGATGTTATCGATGGGAATGCGCCGCTGGCGAAATTCCGCAACAGTCGCTACCAACTCTTTACCATCGACGTAGCGTTCCTTGCTCTGCCAGTAGCCATAGGCCCATTTCCCGAACAGCGGGGCTTCGCCTGTCAACCAACGATACCCAGCGATCACCTCATCCATGCTGGACCCTGCAATGAAATAATAATCGATCTGATCCGCAACTTCAGACCAGAAGGATAGTCCATTCGGGTCATCCCGCACGATGGTCTTGGAATAGTTATCCCATAATATTCCATAGTTTTTGGTCGAAATCAGAAACGGGTTCACCGCGGCGGTGTTGGTTTGTACCAGAATGACCTCTTTCCCGCGATAATTCATATCCCCATTCTGGTGCTGGCCCAGCCCGTAGATGGCTTCGTCTGGATCCAGTTCGAATCGCTGAGTGGCATGATAGGTCTGCTCCCCCATGACCTCGGCGCCAACCAGCTCCCGCGGCTGCTGCCCATGTTCCCGCAGCGCCAATGAACCATTGGCATGATAGAATTGAATCGCTCCAGTCTGAAGATTCACTATCAGCCGAATCTTTTCGCCCGCGATGATGATGGATTGAGAATCTTCAACGATCTGATACTTGGTCGGCTGAGGAGATCGGAGCACGACCAAACTGGTCTTGTCCAGCAACGCCTTCGTCGACGCAAAACAGACCCGAACGATTTGATCGTTATAAAACTGAACGCGCAATTTTCCAGAAGGCAGATCCAATTCGATACCATTAAGGATATCTTGATACCGACCGGCATTCGGTAACGCAGACAGCATGAGAAAAGGAGTGAAAATTAGCATGATCACGATTCCCAGAACAAGGTAGACATCACCCATATTTATCCTCTCTATTTCATATCAAAACAATACTTAGAGAAGCTGCCTATAAAATTATTTTTTGCTGAGGCAATATCAAACAGTTATGCCACCCAAAACGATCATTTCCTCGCTTTTGAGCATTACCATCAACCGAAGCGGAGGAATGGACCGGGGCGGCTATTCTGAGGAACGAGGCGACGAAGCATTCCTTCAATAAACGCGCCCTATCTCTATCAATCAACAGATTCGTCGCTTTTGGTCATCGCTCAGAACGACATTTCACTCTGAGGTTAATGCCCCTGGCCTTCGGCGGATTGCCAACATCGCGATATCTGAATATCGGCGATGTGACGTGGGCATTGTTCACCGTCTTTTTTGCGCACTGCTAATTTACAACTACTGAATTTAAAAGCAAGCAATATTTTGGCGAACCGATCCATTCGCTTGAATTCACTGCTTTCCAAAATAATTTAAATTCGCGAATTTGCTCCTTGTGAAATCGCCCTTTAAAAGCAAATTTATTCGTTCTTCAAAATGATGTTCCATTTCAACCTGTTTGCCAGTTGGTGGATTATATTTTGCTGTCAAAAATGCCAAACGAAAAATCCTATTTTGGACAAGAGTGCGCTTGAATGATATTAAATCCATTCAGTACTTGCTCTCAGCCCTCACTCGTGATTTAGGATCCTGCCGAAGTGATCCTGGTCTAAACGGTTCTGCCACGGATGAACCAGCAATGCTCTTACTACTGAAGCGATTTTCCAAGCCAACAATTCCATCCCCTGCCAAGGCGCCGGACCTTCGCAAAATTTCATTCCGAAAAATTTCTCGCAAAGGGCCTTATCATCCGACAAAAAGCGCCCTACAATCCACTCTATTCGGGCTCCTGCTGAGGAACCCACCTCGCTGAAGGGCCATTCTCAAAATGAGTTGATGTTTCGAGAGATTTATCGGATCAATGGGTGTATTGGCGGGCGGAACTGGCAAATTTGTGGGGTGATCAGATCAAGGTGTCCAGCATATCATTTGCTCCTGGTGAAGCCCATGGTAGATTTCTGGGCAGAGTCGCTGGCTTCCCTGGCCATGACGTTATCCCATTCCTCGAAGATGACCCATGCGCACTCTGGATTTGCCCCGGGACCGAATTCGAATTGAGCAATAATTCCCCCACGTGGATCATAGAGATGCTGAGCCACCTTCTGCACCGCGGCTCGAGCGACATCGGGATTTTTCGATGGAAGGACATGCTGCCGATCGATCTCGCCCCAAAAGGTGATTTTTCCCTTGGCCATTTTGGCGAGCGCCTCGAGGTCCATGCAGAAGAGCTGAGAGTTGATAGCGTCCACCCCGATCTCGATCAGGTCGCCGTAAATCTCCAAGATGTGACCATCGGAATGCATGAACGCAAATTTGCCATAAGCATGGGCAAGATCGCAGTAGTCCCGGTACAGCGGCTTAAACAGCTCACGCCAGATGCGCGGCGGAATGAGCAGTTGATGTTGCGCGCCCCAGTCATCCATAAAACGAATGGCATCGACATCCGTTTTAACCCAGAACTCTAATTCTCTCAGATAAAATTCATGAATCACGCGCAATAGCTCAGCACCGCCCAGGTCTGGCATCATGACATCGATTAAGGCGTTCTCTGAGCCGCGCAGAAACTGATAGCGCTCCCACGGCCTGGGACAACAATTGGCGAACACAAATTTATCGGTTCTTTCATAGAAATCTGCAATCTGGCCTCTGGCAGGATCGAGCGTCGTAGGCAATAATTCGTACGGTGGCTGAACACAGCGCCAATCCGCGATATCCGCAATAATGGGATCTTTCACTTCGCCGATCACCCCGTCCTGTAAATTCACAAACGTGCAGCCCCATTCATCGGTATAAGAGCCGATCCGATACGGATCTCCTCGGACCCGCAACGATGCCGGATAAAAAAATTCCACAGTCACGAAGTCTGAGGGAAAGCGCTGGTTGATCTGATGGAAGGTATCGGGATAGCGCTCCAAAGCCCAGGGAAGGAGCCATAAATCCCGAGGCACCCGTTCTGGATAGTCAAAAGTCAAACATCGAGTCACCAATTCGCGCGAGGTCTGCGGCATGTTTGCTCCAGGATCGAAACACTCATATCGAATTCAAAGTGTCCTCTTCGTCTCGGTCGAATTCAATCGGGTACAGCAAAGCACTGCCATCATGGCGTCGACGGAACTTAGCGGACGAGGAACCATGCAATCCATACAGATATGGGACTAACAATGTTAATGGAACAATATCGAGCTCGGCAGCGGCTGTTTATCAATGCCAGGGCCTTTAAATTGGACCTCCAGCCCAACGCCGCCTCGCTTCTGGAAGAATTGAACGGCGAGGCGATGCATCCCGCTCTTAAGGGCGATTTTTCCTGAGGCCTCGATCATTCCATGCAATCCATCATTTTCGACAATGGCCCTGTCATCGATGAATAGCCTCGATCCGTCGTCCGAGGTCACAAAGAAGGTGTACACACCATCATGCTGGATCGTTATGAAGCCATCAAATGCCAGGGCAAAATTTTCCTGTTGTTGAGCTGGTTGCAGATCAATCGCATAGACCTTCCGTGAGAAGACCGGCGCTAATCTGGTAAAATCGGGCAGTCGCTCCCATTCACCCACGTAATAGCGCACCATGATCCCGGGCCGGGGATTTTCGACTGGGATCGGTTGGGTGAGCTCGACCTTTTCACAGCGAAACGAGGAAATGAGGCTCTTGCTGCCATCGCTCCAGAACGTCCGCGCCTTCAGTGTGGTCGTTTCATTAAGAATGATGGGCTTGACATAAAGCGCTGAGCTGCGGGTGGGCTCGCTGCCATCGAGCGTGTAATGGGTTTGTCCCCCTTTGGCGCTGATCATCTCGACCCGAGCCTGATCTAAAAAGATGTCATCGTCCGAGACGATCTGTGGTGAAAAATAGCCCTGGTTGATCATTCGGACCAATTCCGGGTTCATTTTGATCACTTCTCGGTCGTAGGTCATCATGCCATTCACTTCGACCTCCACGTCGGTGGTTTGCGTGTAAATGGCAGCACATAACCCCTGGGGGATCAACGGGAGCAAGCGCCGGGTCAATTCCTGATAGGCCAGGATCAATTCCTGGGTGGTCTGATAGCCTCGATAGCCCCAATTGTTCTCTTCACGCCAAGTATGGTTGGTCACAGCCAGCCCTAAGCCACCGTATTCGCCAAGAACGGCAGCCCGATTCGGTTCATTCATCGGCTTGTCTGGACCTGGATAGCGATGGATATCGATGACATCACCACATCCCCGATCGGTCCAGCCGCTGGCGCTGTTCACTAACCTGCCGGGATCAAAATTTTTGATCCAGCGCGTAATTCCATCAGTCTCAAATTGGCCCCATCCTTCATTAAATGGCACCCACATTACGATGCAAGGATGGTTGTAACGGCCATTGATCATGGCCTTGAGCTCAGCCTTGAATTGCAAAGCCGAGGCCTCGCTCCGCTTCAAATCTGGATCATTGCCGCCAATAAATTCATCCCCTGAGGGCATGTCCTGCCAGACCAGCACTCCCAATTTATCGCACCAATAATACCAGCGCTCCGGCTCCACTTTGACATGCTTTCGAATGGTATTAAAGCCCAATTGTTTCGTGATCTCGATATCGTATTTTAGGGCCTCATCGGTCGGCGCAGTATAAAGGCCATCGGGCCACCAGCCTTGATCCAGAAGGCCATGCATAAAAATGGGCTGATGATTCAGGCAAATTCGGGTGATCCCATGCTCATCCTTGGCAAGACTGATCTTTCTCATGCCGAAATAGCTCGAAACCTTATCGATCGTTTTGCCCTGATCATCTATCAGCGAGATTTCCAGATCGTACAAGAACGGCGATTCTGGGGACCAGAGCTGCGGCCGGTCGATTTTGGCGATCAGTTCGTCGAACGGCAATCCTTCGGTAGCAGCGACAACCTTTCCGTGCTGCTTCACTTTTAGTTGAATCCGATAATTGGGACGGGTGCTGGAACAGAACACCTGGACATGCGCCTCGTTGGCATCGATATCCGGGGTGATCTCTAACCGTTGGATCGAAATTTCTGGGACAGGCTCCAGCCAGACCGTCTGCCAGATCCCCGTGACCGAGGTATACCAAATTCCTCCTGGGGTTCTCACCTGTTTGCCCCGGGGCTGAAAACTGGTGTCGATTGGATCCCACACCGACATCAGAATTTCCTGGGCACCGGTCGGTTTTAAAGCCGGCGTAATGTCAAAACTGAATGCGTCATATCCGCCGCGATGGTGACCGATCTCCTTGCCATTGACCCAGACCCTGCTTTGCCAGTCCACCGCACCGAAATGTAGCATCACGCGCCGCTGCCTCCAGTTACCAGGCAGCTCGAACCGGCGATGATACCACAATTGATTTCGTTCCCCCACCATTTTCTTGACCCCAGACAGGCTGGATTCAATTGGGTAAGGGACCAATATTTTGCCATCAAATGAATCCGGGGCAGATTGTTCCAGCGGCCGGATGGCAAAATCCCAGAGACCATTCAAATTTAACCATTCAGAACGCACCAATTGGGGGCGTGGGTATTCCGGCCAGGGTTGGCTTGCATCGACGCTTTTCGCCCAACATGTCATAATATCCCCGGGAACCGGCTGCCATGCATCGGGCGAAGAACATCGCATCGCAAGCAAGATCAACAGTGGCAGGAGAATTAGGATTGGTTTATGCATCACTCCCTCCGTCTACTCAGGCAAACCAGACAATCCCCCCTTATTAGTGATAGCGCAGCAATCGAATCAGCGCTTCGATGAAATAATAATCGGCATAGGTGAAGTTGACATCCACATCGACCCCAGCCGGGACACTGGCATTGCTATGGAGCAGCAAGCACTGATAAGAATTTGCCGGCGCCAAGTAGCGATCGCTGGCTAAGCTATTGAGCATCTCTAAGGCGACACGATAGTAGCGCTTTTTTTGATTTTCATCGGACACCAGGGTACTTAGTTCCAGCAACGCCGAAGCCGCAATGGCGGCGGCCGATGCCTCTTTGGGTTCGTTCGGTATGTTCGGGGCATCGAAATCCCAGAACGGCACCCGATCAACAGGCAAGCGCTCAATAAAGCGATCCAGTGTTCGCTGCGCCGCTGCAAGATATCGCTCATCCCCGGTTTCCCGAAACATCATGGTAAAACCATAGCCACCCCAGGCCTGTCCACGCGCCCAGGAAGATGTATCGCTGAAGCCCTGCGCAGTCCGTTTTTGCTTGACCGCCCCGGTTTGCGGATCGAAATTTACCACATGCCAGGAACTGCCATCGTCGCGAAAATGATTGTTCAATGTGACATCTGCATGCTGAATCGCAATGTTGCGATATCTGGGATCACCCGTCACCTTCGACGCCCACATCAAATATTCGAGGTTCATCATATTATCGATGATTGTCAGATGATCCTCTGCCGGGCCGTCCCAGGACTTTATAGTGCCCACCACTGGGTTGAATCGCCGGCTCAGGCTCTCCGCACCCTGGATGAGAATGTCGCGGTAGTGGGGATCATTGGTGAGCCGAAATCCGTTTCCGAAACTGTTATAAAGCATAAAGCCGAGATCGTGGGTGCTGGTATTAGATTTTTCCTGCTCCAGTGCTGCATTCCAGCGCCGTGCCTGTTTCTCCCAGTAAGGATCTCTGCTGTAATCGTAAAGATACCACAAAATACCAGCGAAAAATCCGCTCACCCAATCGCTGGTCGGCTTTTGCACCCAGGAACCATCCGATCGAGCCTGCACCGGCATCTTCGTTGTATCGGTCAAGCTTTCCACGGCCCGAGCGTATTGCGAGAGAGCGAATTGAAGGACAGCATCCGCATCCCGAGGCAGTTCAAAACGCCGGCCCGCACTTTGGTGACACGCCAAGAAACCGATCATCAGAATGATGATGATCAAACAATATAACTTCATCGCAATTGATCTCCTTATTGCCTCCGCGATCGTACACGGCGGAATTTCAAAACGAAGCTGGATTGGCTCGCTCCAACCATCCGACCAGATCGCTATTCTGTTATCCGTCCCCAATTTTCGGAACGATAAGTGCAAAAAGAGATGGGCGCTTGCGGAACAACAAAAGTACATCCGCTGCATGCTGGGCTGCGGGGCGAAATGGCTCTCCTTGGAGCAGCTAACCGCAAAGTTCGATCCCCTGCCCCAAGGCCAGACAACGCAAGGCCGCACCCATCAACTCCCATTGCTTACTGATCACTGCTTACTCCTTACTGATCACTGATCACTGGCCTATATCTCCATCCTTCTCCGCAAGAAAGTGGGGAGCTCATAATTTTCTGGCCGGGACTCCCCCGCTTCTTCTGGAAGATCAATTTTCCTGCCGCGACCATTGCCATTACCATTATCTTGTTCAGCCGCCTGGCGCTGATAAGTTGGAATATCCAGATAATCAATGGAGGAATGGATGAAATCCATTTTACGACGCGGCAGAGGCGGCTTGGATTGCCGGCCATTCCGATTGAACCCGGTGGCAATGACAGTGACACGGATTTGATCTTTGAACTGATCGTCGATTACGGCGCCGACAATGATATTCGCATCCTCGCCCGCGGCTTGCTGGATGATATTGGCCGCCGCATCCACCTCTGGTAGCGTCATATCCTCACCCCCCGTAAAGTTCACCAACAAACCCAGGGCACCAGAAATGGATACATCTTCCAACAGCGGGCTCCGAATCGCGTTTTGGGCCGCCTGAATGGCGCGATCTTCGCCAGAAGCCGTGGCCGAACCCATCAGCGCATCACCCATCTCCGACATCACCGTTTTCACATCCGCAAAATCCAGGTTGATCAGTCCCGGAACTGAGATTAAATCCGAAATGCCTTTGGTCGCATTATATAGGACCTCATCCGCTATCTGGAACGCCTTATTCAGTCGCGTATCTTTCGATACAATCGAGAGCAGTCGCTGATTGGGGATCACAATCAAAGTGTCCACGCGTTCCTTGAGTTGAATCAGGCCTTCCTCGGCGCGCTTCATTCGCTTGGGCCCTTCGAAATTGAATGGTTTGGTGACGATCGCCACGGTCAATGCTCCCAGGTCCTTAGCGATCTCAGCCACCACTGGCGCAGCCCCGGTGCCAGTTCCACCGCCCATTCCAGCGGTAATAAACACCATGTCGGTATCTTTGAGCGCATTGAAAATGGCATCCTTATCCTCCTCAATCGCTCGCCGGCCAATCTCGGGATTCGCCCCTGCGCCCAACCCTTTGGTCAAATTTTTGCCGATCTGTAAGCGAATCGGCGCCTTGCAGGTATTCAATGCTTGAAGATCGGTATTGATCGCAATAAATTCCACGCCCGTCAATCCGGCCGAAATCATCCGATTGACCGCGTTACCACCGGCGCCACCGACACCGACCACCTTCATCGTCGCTGTGGGGCTTAGTGATTCATCAAAGTCAAATGTCAAGCTCATAGTTTGCCCTCCTTCAATTGGATGGGATTTTTATGTGATGCCTTATGATTTGCTCATTTTGGGCAACCTTCGCTGCTCTCGCATTTCATTGTGGTTGAGCCGAAGCAGCATCGCCCTTTGTCATGGAAATTCGCTATGATAAATGCTCATCATCTGTCATTTTGAACGCTCATGTGATGGTTCGCAGCCCGATCCATTCGATCCAGCTTCAAGGCGGTTATCCCAGCAAACAGAACGTTCGAATGGAAATTGGCTGTATTTCTGAATAATGTTAAAACCACTCGTCGAATAGCCTCCACCAACTTTTGGGCCATCATCTGATGAAATGTACAAAGCTTAAGGCAGGAAGCATTTCCAGCCATCGGCCACTTACCAGAACCAAGATAATGCCCCCTGTCCTAAGCTCCAGCTTTGCTAGCGCTCGATATTTTCCATCTGATTTACCCATTTCGGCGGTCAAGATGGCTAACTGGTTTTCAATAGCGAGTATTTGCGTATCCCGGCGCCCCAATTTTGATGTGACTTAACCAGCGCCCCAGAAAGAGATGCCTGCATTCTCAGGCATGATGCGGCCTCATTCAATTCCCCGTGGTACAACAGGAATTAATTGAACCAGCTTTTCATTCGATCCCAGATTTTTTCGAATACGCCACCTTCTCCCTCTTCGGTAAACAGGCCTTCCAGCTCATAGCGATTGGCCAAGGCATATAAAATGAGGCCAACACCTGTGGCATGAATTGGACTTTTCGCCAGGTCGATCAGTCCGCTGAAACCTTTGGGAATGCCCAGCTTCACTGGCATATCGAAAACTTCCTCCGCCAATTCGACCGCGCCCTTCATCAGGGCTGCTCCGCCGGTAATCACCACACCAGCGGTCATCAGATTCGAGAACTCAGACTTGCGAATTTCGCCAGCCGCCAGCCGAAAGATCTCTTCCATGCGGGGATGAATGATATCGACCAGCAATTCCAGGGCGACCTTCCGGGGTGGTCGACCGCCGACCCCTGGGATCTCAATGGTTCGGTCCTGATCCTCAAGCAGCGATGGCAGGGCACACCCATACTTGATTTTGATCATCTCGGCCTGATCGACTGGGGTTCGGAGGCACAGCGCAATGTCGTTGGTCACATTTCCACCTCCCAGCGCAACGACCGCCGTGTGCCGAATGCATCCTTCAAAAAACATCGCAATATCGGTAGTGCCGCCACCCATGTCGATGACCACCACGCCCAGCTCCTTTTCATCCTCACTGAGCACCGAATAGCTCGAGGCCAACGGCTCCAGGACTAGGTCCATCACGTTCAACCCAGCCCGTTCCACACTCCGGCAAATATTTTGCGCCGACGTAATCGCCCCAGTTACAATATGCACTTCGGTCTCTAACCTGATGCCCGACATCCCAAGCGGATCTTTAATACCTCGTTGATCATCGACAATGAATTCCTGCGGAATAATGTGGATGACCTCACGATCAATCGGCATGACGACCGCCTTCGCTGCATCAATCACGCGGCGCACATCATCCTCGGTAATTTCATTATCTGGCCCGGCCACAGCCACCACGCCTCGGCCGTTATAGCTGCGAATATGATCTCCGGCAATTCCCACATATACCTGATCGATCTTGACTCCAGCCATTTGCTCCGCCTGGATCACGGCATTTTCAATGGAACGAACCGTCTTTTCCACGTTGACCACAACCCCCTTCCGAAGCCCTTCCGACGGCGCGGTACCCACGCCGATCACCTTGGGCTGACTATCGTCTTCGACCTCCGCGATAATCGCCCCGATCTTCGTCGTTCCAATGTCCAGACCAGTTATAAGTTCAGGACTTGGCATTCCATATCTCCTTCTCAATGGATTCATTGATGAATAGCCGATAGCTGCTTTGCTCATCACAGCTCGGCAACCATCTTGTTTTTGTTCCACCAGAATATCTCTGGTTCAATATTGATCATGCCTCGAAAATGTTATGATGAATGATTCAATCTCCTATGTCGTTCTTGGTGCCCAATTCGGATACCGTGCTGAAATGTCATTCCTGCGGATTTAGGCATCTCTTTTTGGAGCGGAATGACATCGATGCTTTCAAAGAGCACCTACTTTTGCAGGAATGATAGTCGCGAATCAAATTCCACGTCCAGCAACTGAAGCCATGTCGTCTTCATCCATTCGACCCTCCTATTTCGTCGGTTGAGCGGATTGCCGCGAAATCGGCGATCAAATCCGATTCCGCACGATCACCTGATCTTTAAACCGGATATCGATCACTTTCGCGGTCGCCAATTCCCCTTTTTCGGCTAAGTGATGATAGATCGTTTGCAGATAATACAGTTTCTGGCCCACATTTTCCGTTCCCAAAATCACTGGCGTATTGTTTTGTTTTAAATAGAGGACAAAGCCATTCGCCGCGCTGTAATGCAGCTCAGACAGCTCATGATAAACGACCAGATCTAACGCTTTGAGCTGCTTCAAAATTGACACCGCCTGTTCCACCAGTTCCGGCCGTTCGGGCTGACGTCGGCCTGCGGAATTCGTAATGAATCGAAATCCCGTAATCGCTGGCAGGTCATAAACCGCTTCTGGAGGAAATTGCCCCAGGATATTGCCGCGTTCATCCACGGCGGAAATGGCTGAACCGGAAATCACGGCCAGCAGCGATCGTTCTTTCACTCTGATTTTCAATGTAGAAGGGAAAAAACGGGATACCGAAACATCCTCGATCATCTCGTTGGCACGGATCCTTCGTTCGATCTCCTGTGGCTTGATCTTCAATAGGTCCTCATGAAAATCCACCGCAGCTTGCTCGAAGATCTCTTCCTTGCTTAACAATCGATTCCCTTGAATTTTCACCGCCTGAAGGGTAAAGACCTGATTGTTATAAAACCAGATCAGCGTCACCATGAGGATCATTGCCAGAAATATGATGCTGAACGATATCTTAAAAATCTTTGCCATGGCCTGGCCTCAACCTAATTTATTGATTCCATCATCGAATGCCAATGATTCATTGGCTGGAAAATGTCTCATTCGGCAGCGCAAGAACCGAACATCTGGTCATACACCCCTGCTTTTTTGTCCATTAACGTTCCAGCCATGGGTGGAATAACCTCATCGGCGTCGACGGATCGGTTTTCTTCTGGTTTTCATCATTGAATAAGCGGTTGTGACGTAATTCTTGCGCGAGTACCCAAATGCTGCCGCTTTCGAATTTCGCACCTGACGCGAGATGTTCAATAAAATGCCCATACCCGCCAGATGCATGACCAGCGAGCTACCTCCGTAACTGATATATGGCATGGTGACGCCAGAGACAGGCAGCAGGTTCAAGGCAATGCCCGCGTTGAAAAAAGCAAAGATCACGATGCTGGCCGTAATACCCAGCGCAAGCAATTGACCTTCTTTATCAGGAGCGTGAATGGCAATCCAAACGCCTCGCCACATTACCATCAAAAATAGCCCTAAAAGGATGACGCAACCAATGAGACCAACCTCTTCGCCGATGATGGAAAAGATAAAATCGGTAAAGGGTTGGGGCAAAAAATGCAGTTTCTGACGGCTATTCCCTAAACCGACCCCCCAAAGTCCTCCGTTGGCAAAGGCGATCAACGATTGATTGACCTGCCATGGAGGCTCAATCCGGCCCAACACCGAGTTGATGAACTTGAACAGCCGGACCTTTTGATATGGGAAAACGGTAATCAGAAATGCCACACCGCTTAATGAAATAAATGATAGGGCTGCCAGGTGATAAAGACTGGCGCCAGCGGCGAAAATCACAATCCCGCAAATGATAAAGATAATCACCCCGGTCCCAAGGTCGGGTTCAATCAAAATGGGGAACACAAGAGCGATCACGATGATAAGAGCGGGCAGCAGACCATCGGAGAAATTTTTGATCCGCTCACCCTTTTTCACCAAAAAACTTGAAAGAAATATCACTAATGCATACTTTGCCAGTTCCGACGGCTGAAATACAAAGCCCAAAATGCTGAACGAGCGTCGACTGCCTTTGAAATAATTGCCACCGATTAACACATAGATGAGCAACAGAAATGTGATGAACAAAATGATCGGGGCCATCTTGTGAAGTTGATGGTAATCGGTCCGCATCAAAATGACCAGCAAGCCGAGGCCCAGCGCCAATCGAACAAGCTGCTTGCCCAGAAAATAATGGCTGTTCCCGTACTCCTCCCGAGCCTTAAAATAGCTGGCACTATAAACCGCTGCTGTTCCGATAACGGATAACAGCAGCACCACAATCAGCAGCAACGCATCGTATTTCAAACCATCTCTCAAGTCAGATCCCTCTCCTCATGGTCCTCATTTCCAATGATTTTCAGATGGCGTTCAATTTCATTGTCTCCCGCATCAGATGAACTGGTCGATTGGCAGGATCATTGTGCGCCCATCTTGGCGCGCGGGCCATGGCTATCTGACCTTGAATGTGCTGAGTGTCACCAGGCCCAATAGGATGCCGATGATCCAGAAGCGAACGACCACCTTCGATTCGTGCCACCCCTTTAGCTCGAAGTGATGATGCAAGGGAGCCATTTTAAAAATACGTTTTCCGCCCGTGCGTTTGAAATAGCTGACCTGCATGATCACGGAAAGCGCTTCGATGACAAAAACGCCGCCAATGATTGGCAGCAATAATTCCTTTTTCAGCAATACTGCCAGCGTGCCCAAAGCACTGCCCAGGGCCAGCGCTCCAGTGTCGCCCATGAACACTTCAGCAGGATGGCTATTGTACCAGAGAAATCCAAGACAGGCGCCGACCAACGCTGAACAATATACGGTCAGCTCGCCAGAACCTGGCAAATAAATGATATTGAGATAATCACTGAAATCGATTCGCCCAGTAATATAGCTAATCGCTGCCCAAACCACAGCCGATATTCCAACCAACCCGATCGCCAGTCCATCCAGCCCATCGGTCAAGTTGACAGCATTCGAACTACCGGTCAAGATAAAAATGACCAGAGGGATGTAAAAGATGCCCCAATAGATCATATAATCCTTAAAGAAAGGCACCGTTGAAGCAGCCCGTCCAGTTGCAAAAGCAGGATGAAAGTAGAGGATCGCCCCAATGAGCAGTCCTAAGCTCACCTGCCCGACCAATTTATAGCGTCCGATCAATCCTTTCGGCTTTTTCTTAACTACTTTCAAATAGTCATCGAGAAATCCGACCAACCCCATCCACACCGTCGCCAATACAATTAACCACACGTACGCGTTGTCCAATCGGGCAAAGCATAGCGTGGGGACCAAAATCGCAAACAGCACAATGATGCCTCCCATGGTGGGCGTTCCTGCCTTTACTTGATGGCTCTGGGGACCGTCGGCGCGGATCTTCTCGCCAATCTGTCGTCGGGACAACTCCCGAATGATCCGCGGCCCAATAATAAAGCTGATCAATAATGCCAGAATAGCTGCCGAAGCTGAACGAAAGGTGATATATCCAAATAGGTTCAACCCAGAGATGTAGCTTTTGAGCGGATAAAGTAGGTGATAAAACATAGCTCCTGCCCTATTCAGTTTTTCATTTTTCACATGGATGCCAAATCGCGGTGCCAAAACAATGAACTTTTGGAGATGATAATCATGGTTCTTTTGGGGGAGCCTCAACCAACAAAATCTCGCCCCAATTTGTCTAAGACGATGGTTGTGAACCAGCCAGCAGCGCGCTGGTCACCTGTTCCATCGCCATACCTCGTGATCCTTTGATCAGGATCACATCCCCTTCAGCAATCACCGGCTTGAGCTGCTGTATCAGGCTCGATTTATCATCGAAGTGAAACACATGCTTCACTCCATCACGCTGTGCCTGGGAGGCTGTGAGCTGCGAAAGCGGACCGTAGGTAAATAGCCAATCTATATTGCCCAAGGCTGCAGCATATTGTCCAATGGCTTGATGTTCCGATTGGCTCCATTGGCCCAATTCCAGCATATCGGCCAATACCGCAATCCGCTTTCCAGTTGTCTTCATCTGGGAAAGGGTCAATAGCGCCTTTCGGGCCGATTCGGGATTGGAGTTGTAGCAATCATTGATAATGACCATACCGGTAGAACGGATCACCTCCATTCGTTTCGAGGCGGGCAAAAAGCGCTCAAGCGCTGTTTTGATCTGGCTCAACGTCAAATTGAATTCCAATCCCACAGCGACCGCCGCCAGCGCATTATAGATATTATGCATGCCCACGATTTCCAATCGAATCGTCACATCGCTGACAGCAAAAGCTGCTCGGCCTTCGCCATCCAGCCCTAAAAATTGTCCCGAAACCTGGGCTGGGTTCTCAAAACCATAGGTGATGATCCGTGGTCCATTCGGCAACTTACCTCGCAAAAGTGGATCATCGACATTTACGAAAGCAACACCACCGTGACGTTCGAGATAGCGCCACAGCTCGGTTTTCGCCTCAAACACGCCCTGCAGCGAGCCGAAAAATTCCAAATGGGCGGGGCCGATATTCGTGATGAGCCCGGCTGTCGGGCAAGCGATCTCCGCCAGTCGGGCGATCTCGCCCAGATGGTTCGTCCCCATTTCGATCACCCCGGCGTCATGGGTAGCGGTCAATTCTAATAGCGTGAGCGGCACGCCGATATGATTGTTGAGATTGCCGGGATTTTTTAAAATCTGCCATTTTTGGCTCAACACCGCCGCAATCATCTCTTTGGTGGTGGTTTTGCCATTACTGCCAGTAAGGGCCAATAATGGAATATCAAATTTTTGACGATAATATCGCGCAATCGCTTGGAGAGCCACCAGTGTATCATCGACCAAAAAGTAATTGCCCGGCGGAACCTGACCAAGCTGCTGCAAATACCAGGCGCGCGACACCACAGTCGCGCGAGCACCTTTCGCCATGACTTCAGCGATAAATTCATGGCCGTCGTGGCGATCCCCTTTGATGGCGATGAACGTCTGGTTCGCCTGCATGACTCGTGAATCGATACAAAAACCAGCAATGGATTGAGCCAGCAGTGAAGGATCACCGCGGAACTCACACGGCAATAGATCAATATGAAGCAGTTCTTGAAATGTCAAATCCATGATTCATCCTTTCGGTCCGTCCAGCTTGGTCGGTTTTACGAGTTCATTATGACGAACAGTACGATCCAGCTCGGTACGATACAAATTGGGTGAATTCGATCCTCGGGCGAATCTTGAGATTCACCAGGAGCTATATTCCGCCAGATCGATGACCGGTGCGCATTGAATGATGCATCGCGCGCCGATCCGAATCCTTTTCCCGGCCTCCGGAATTTGTCCGGTCACCCGGCCAGTGCCTCTAATTTCCACCCGAATTCCCTGTTGCGATAATCTCGATACCGCTTCTCGAACCGATAATCCAACCACTGCTGGAACCGTCGCGTAATCGCTATGTCGGCCGCGGGAATTCCCATGGAAATCTTTCGTTCGAACCACAATTTGCGTCCCGGCCTCCACTTTCGTGCCGGCAGGTGGATCTTGCGCAATAATGATATCCCCGTCATTCTCCAATACCAGCTTCAGTTTCAGCTTCTCGATGATCTCCTCGGCCACGGCAACGCGCTTATTGAGGAAATTAGGCACACAAATCGATTTGCTATTGCTATCGCGTTGCACCAACTGGGGCCGGGCAATAAATTGTTTCTCTAATTCGATGACCCGGAAAATGCGTTGCAGGATGCGTTTGAACGTCGGGGCAGCCACATCCCCGCCGAAATACGCCTTGCGCGGATTATCTACCATGACATAAACAAGCACCTGCGGCGATTCGGCCGGGAAAAAGCCGATAAATGAACTGATAAAGTGATTCTCCGTATAGCGCCGAAGCTGCGGATCGTATTTTCGGGTCGTTCCAGTTTTGCCGGCAATCCGTACCCCCTCGACAAACGCCTGCCGACCGGTTCCCTCCAGCACCACATCCTCGAGCATGCGCACAATGGTGCGCGAGGTCGAATCCGAAATCACCCGGCGGATCACTTCTGGCTGCACGCGTTCCGACTTTAAACGGGTATCCTCGGAAATCGACAGAATGATCTTCGGTTTCAATAGAAAACCCCCATTAGCCAACGCCCCGAACGCCATCGCCATTTGAATCGGGGTGACCGAAATCTCATAACCATAGGACATGGCAATCGGTGTAAATTTGGACCATTCGACTGTCTTCTTTAATTCGCCGCTACTCTCGCCTGGCAAATCAATACCAGTGGTGACACCGAATCCGAAATCCCGAACATACCGATAGATCAAATTTTTATCGATCTCTTTGGCTAATTTGGCCATGCCAATATTGCTCGATTTTTTGATGATATTGGCAACGCTCAACCACCCATGAGGTTTAACATCCTCAATGACGCGGTCATAAATCTTATATTTGCCGTTCTCGCAATAAACCATATCCTCCGGCGATTTCAACCCCTCTTCCAGGATGGCGCTCATGACGATCGGTTTAAAGGTGGACCCGGGCTCATAATTATCCGTGATGGCCCGATTTCTCCAGCTTTCTGGTGAGGCACCACCAGCGTTATTGGGATCAAAGTCTGGCTTCATCGCCATGGCCAAAATCTCGCCAGTGCTGGGATTGGTAATAATTATCGTGGCTGCATCCGCCTCAAAAATATCCAGCACCTGTTGCCCTTCCTCCTCCGCAATCCATTGATACGTGTTGTCGATGGTCAAAAATACGTTTTTCCCTTTGCGCGGCTTCTTGGTGGGATAATTGGGATCGGAAATGGTATTTCCCAGGGCATCGCGTTGATACACCGCCAAGCCATGACTGCCCTGCAATTCTTTGTTCAACGCAAGTTCTACGCCGCTCAGGCCTTTGAGGTCAATATCGGTAAAACCTACCAATTGCGCCGCCAAATGGCTCTGGGGATAATATCGTCGGGGTTCTTTGATAATGCGAACCCCAGGCAGCTTCAGTTCCTCAATTGGCCGCATCAATTCCTCGTTGATCCCACGAGCCAGCCAAAAGAAGCTGCGTTTGCCATCCAGTTGCGATAAATAGAACTGACGGCTTCGATTGAAAATCCTGGCAAAATGATCGGCCATCGCCTGGCGATCCACTACCTTGGTGACATCCACCCCAATCGACCAACTATTGCGATTGATGGCCAAATAGCGCATCTTGCGATCGAAAATTATGCCTCGGGCTGGCTTCAGCTCGGCAGCATATAAGTATTGATTGCGCGCTTTCTCCACGTAGCTACCTCGCTCCAAAATCTGAATCTGAATCAATCGCACCACCAGAATGATGAAAAAGAGCATGACCATGATCACCAGCGCGGTAATCCGTCTCAGGCTGCTTTGATCTGCTGTTATCCTCATTTTCATGGCTGCCTCCTTTCACCTTGGCTTATTCCTTTTCTCGGCCATCGATCATCACAAAAGATTCGAACGATTCCCGGTTGCACCAAAATACCCATGCATCATTTTGAGGCCATTTTTGACCTCGCCGACTGACCATCTCCTCCTATTGGTTATTGGTTTGACAATAGGAACCATTGAATCGAAACATCACTTCGAACCAATGCCCAGCCCCAGCATGCCAGCGATCACTCTTCCCCCACATTTTGTCGGTGAAACATCGGGATACGAACCATCTCGTAAGGTGGATAGGTCATATTCAATTTGCTTCGTGCAATCGATACGATGCGATCCTCTCGGGAAAGATGAAGCACTCGCCCCTGGAGCTTTTCGTTTGCTTCTTTGTAATAGATCATCTGCTTTTCCAATTGCTCGATCTCTTGGGTCAGTTGGGCGATCTTGACCTTTTGCCATACCAGGCCAACCATGATTAGGGCAACGATGAGAACACCGATCATCGCCAGCCAACGATTAGCGGGCCGCTCCAATTCTTGTTGGACCTGATCGATGCTGCGAACCAGGGCCCGATGTCGATGAACATAACGTGCCATAATCACCCTTTCTTATACTCGACCTAAATTTTCTCAGCGGCTCGGAGACGGGCACTTCGACTTCTTGGATTGACTGCGATCTCTTGCTCGGAAGGTCGGACCACCTTTCGCGTGAGCAACCGAATTGTCGGCAATTTGCCACAAACGCATGTTGGCAAATCGGCTGGACACTCACACGGATGCGCTTGCTGATTCAAAAATTCTTTTACGATGCGATCTTCCAGCGAATGATAAGCAATAATCACCAACCGTGCCCCTGAATGTAACAGGCCAAGCGAGCTATGCAAAAAGCGCGACAAGCTGGATAATTCATCATTCACGGCAATTCTCAGTGCCTGAAAAACTCTGGCCATGGTTTTAATCCGCTGCGAATAGGAGACCCTCGATCCAATCAGCTCGGCCAGCTCCTGCGTCGTGGTGATTGGCTTTCGAGATCGCTGTCTAACAATTGCGCGGGCAATTGCACCAGCCCGGCGCTCCTCACCATATTCCCAGAATATCCGTGCCAGTTCCGACTCCGAGCAGTGATTGATCAGCTGTTCGGCCGTTATCGCCGTATCGCTGGACATTCGCATATCCAGCGGACCGTTGGTCAAGTAGCTAAAGCCGCGCTCAGCAGCATCAATATGATGCGAAGAAACCCCCAGATCCAACAAGATACCATCGACATGATCGATCCCCAAAGAACTCAAAATCTGGCTCATATCAGCAAAATTGCCTCGACATAAGATCGCCCGTTCGCCATACGGCTCCAAATTCTTTTGAGCCTCCTGCAATGCCTGGTCATCCCAATCAATTCCGATCACTCTCCCATCAACCATTAATTGGTCCAGAATCGCGCGACTATGCCCTCCTGCACCAACCGTGCCGTCCACATAAATGCCCGATCGATTATTGATCAAATAAGCCAAAACCGCCCCTGTCAATACTGGGGTATGGAAGACCTGTTGCGTCACGGATTCAATTCGCTCGCTATTTTTTCTTCTAAATCAATGCCAGATTGCTCGATCTCTTGAATATATTTTTCTCGAATTTTTGGATCCCAGATTTCAATACGATTGTAAGCACCAATGATCTGAACGTCTTTTTCAATGCCAGCATATTCTAAAAATTTCGGCGGAATCGTAATCCGTCCCTGCTTATCCAGCGTAACGTCAATGGATTTTGACCCAAGCAACGACATATAAGCCCGATGCACTGGATCTGCCTCTGAAAGCTTATCGATAACTTCGATGACTTTATTCTGGTAAACATCCATCGGATAGACATAGAGACACTTATCTCGACCATACTGGATGATATAAGTGCTATCGGCATTTTCCGAGGTCGCTTTCCGAAATTTTGCTGGGATATTCACCCGACCTTTATCATCCAGGGTGTAAAAAAATTCTCCAATGAATAATGGCATCTCGTTACGCCTCTAATTTCCGATGAAAGGCCCAATTTGCTTGCCCGCGAGGTTCACCCCGAACCTCTATTCAATTCCGCTTATTTTTGCCAGCGGCTTAGCATCGATCTAAAAAAGTTCTCTACTATTTCCCCACCACGTGCCATGGCCTCTGCCGCTCCCACAATCATTTTTCTCCTGCCGCTGGTGAAAAAATCAGGATCCTTTTCCCATCCTCTTTCAATCTGGCCACATTTTCAACCATATTTTTGGTCTAATAACCCATTTTTACCCCTTTTCTCCCACAATTATACACTTTTTTTTTCTTATTGTCAAGCAAAAAATGCAATTATTAAAAAATTTTTTTGCAAGCGGGCGTTTTTTTTAAGGCCTTTAGCCTGGGTTCATCCCAGCTTTCGGTTTCTTTGGAGACTTAGCGGTAGGAAATATGGAACAATAGCTCGGATAAACGGCAAGATCATCCTTTTAAAGCAATGGTCGGAATGAGCGCAGGTGTTGCATGACAGGCGTAAAAAGGGGCCATCTAAATAAAATGGGCTCGATATGTACTTGTCCCCCTGCTTATCCAAAAAACGGATCAAATTTGCAATGGCAGTGGATCGGAAGACTGATGAAGATAGGTATGCTTTTCATCCAAAATATGAACAACGTGCCAGCCACGCTGGGTTAAATGATCGGCGATAAACCGGCGATGACAGCGGAAAAATAATTTTTCAGCGCACATGATTGAGGTTCGTTTTGCCTGAGCTACGGCGATCAATTGCTCAATTCCGTGCAAGAATGGCTCGCTTTGCATATAAAGCGGATAGCCGCCGGTTCGAAAGCCACCTAACCTTTCACCGAGCCAACGATAGTCTATTCCAGCCTGAGTCAGCTTGCTTTTTAATTGATCGAGTTGAAACTGCGGATTTTTTTAGACGAGGGAAATCGACGCACATCAGCAACAAGTTCGATCTGATATGCAGAAAGCAACTGGATAAAATCATCGATAGAATGAGTGGAATGTCCAATCGAGTAAATGATTTTCTCTGCATTTAACATGAGGGGAACACGACATGAAATTTTTTCTCTATCTCTCAGGCCATTGGTTCGGTTGATCGGCTGGTTAAAAAAGCAACTCAATTTTCGTCCAAATTCGAAATTGGATTATCCGTCAACAGACTCCGCATTAAAATAAGCCGGTGCTCAAAGCGATCAGCAGTTGGCCCGCATAATAAAAAGCCAAACTCAGCCGGTTGTATTTTAATGGGCGTTTGAACTTGTTTATGGCAAGGATGAGATCAGAAAGATAAAATAAAATGGCCCCTACACCGATCAGCCATGCCTGAGCCAAAGCAAAATAAGCTCCCGAAAACGTCGAAATTGCGCGATGGGTCATAAAACTGATGATCAGCACGTAAAATAGCACCGGCCACTTCATGTTTCTTAGCCCAGAATAAAGATAAACATAAATTACAATGGCCAGCAAGAACAAAACCAGCCCACTGATCCAATCTGAAGTGACAAATCCACTATGCGCAGTAAAGGTGACCGAATAGATGATATGAGCAATTAAAAAGAAAATCATTCCATATCGAAATGCTCGGGCAGACTTAAACATCAATGCGATATCGCCAGCCAAGGAAAAAATCAAGCCCGCGATAATACCCGATTTATAGCTCAAGTGCGTTGACTCAGGCTTCAACAGGGATACGCCAGCAATCAGGATCACGATTAACGTTGCCAGCGGCTTATAGAGATACATTCGTCGAAGATTTCCAGCGATCTCATTCCGAATCAGTAAAGTCACGATAATAACTAATGCAGCGACAAAAGCATAATAGATCCACATTTCTCCTCCGAGAATGGAAATAGGTTGATGCTCACTTCGCCGGGGTGAATGGTGCGCTGGTTACTCATTGTGTCGAATTTTGTCTGAGATAAAATTCATGGCGCAAAATCCCATACAGCACGGCATCCTCGAACTGGCCACATCTTTTGATATGCTGACGCTGGCATCCCTCATAGGTCATACCGACCTTTTGCATCACCCGCCCTGAAGCAGGATTGCTTCTAAAGTGTCGGGCGTAGATGCGATTTAGCTTCAATTGATCGAAACCATATTGCAGCACAGCGGCGACGGCTTCGGTGCAATATCCTTGATTCCAATACGGTTTTCCGATCCAATAGCCGATCTCAGCCGTCTCGTGCTCCAGATTGATCTTAGATAACCCAATGGCGCCGATCAGGTAATCGCCAGCCCGATGAGTGATGGCAAAAATCACTTGTTCGTTCTTTAGGAATTGCTCCCGATGCGTCTGGATCCATTCCTCGGCCATACCATCTAAATACGGGTAGGGAATATTGAGGGTACGGCATGCCACCTCGCGATCGCCAGCCAAAATTTGAACCATTGGAGCATCGGACTGAACGAAACCGCGGAGTTTGAGACGACTTGTGATTAAAATCGGGAATTCAGTCATCGTAATGACGGCAAAATCTTCTTCATGTGACGATTTTTTGATATTCTTTTTCAATCAAACTGGCGCCATATTTTCGCTCTAACCGGCGAACCATGAAATGACCGCGGGCAATATTTTGAAAATGCTCAATAAAAATTGTATTGATCACAGCCCCACCGATGGCACCAATCGTGGGGATGGCCATTGCCGCAGCCTTTTCTGTCACCACCACCCCAAATCGGGAAGCGATCATGGTGATCAATCGCACCAGTACAGGAGCGCCATCTTCGACCAGACCGCGACTGGCGATGTGTCTGGCGGCATCAGAAATGGCCTTTGATAATGCGGCTCGGACAGCATAATAACCAGTTTCAGCGGCATTATCTTTTGCTGTGGGGCCACCAATGGCAAAAATCTGCAAACAATTCATCCTGGTATCGGCAGATCGGAGATCTTCGCCTTCAGAGCGGGCGATCCCAGCAATCGAACGCAACATAATCACTGTCGAAATAGGCAACTCGACCGCCAATCCCAACCAACCAAACGCCCCACCCGTTGCCCCGGACGCTGCAACCGCCAGTTTATGAGCCAAATCCCCATATCGAGTTGGTCGGCTTCGTTCCAGCGTTGTCAGCGCAACCTGCAGTGCTCGTTCGATCGCTTTTCGGGTGGCGGCCTGAACCAGTTGCGACCAATTTTCTGGCAATAATTCCAGCCCTCGCTCGATCGGCGTGCCCAATTTATGGCTAAGTTTGGCCGCCAAACTGGGATATTCCAATAATCGTTTGGCAGCTTGCAAATCGGCAAAATCCTCTGGCGAAAGCTTCATCCTTCCATCACCATTGTTCCATTCATTTTCAATTCATCCTTCATTGAAAAACGACCGTGAAAAATCAATTTGACATCGTTCAAATTCATCCCTCCGCTCCGATGATTTAGAGGGCGATCCTTTTGTCCAAGATTTTACAGCTAAATTGCTTGAATTCTCAGTAACCGATCCTTTTCGTAGGACCGAAATGTCAATTTAAAGTTCTTACGCACAACTTTTGCTCAGAAACTTGCCCATGAAACAGGCAAAAAAGCGCCCAAAGCGCTATTCCGCTGATCCATTTTTGGGCAGGTCCGCGACTTTTAGAGGCAGCGTCATTGTGATTTTTTTCTGGAGGAGCTTATATTGAACTATGTAGATCAAAAGTAATTTCGGAAGCTCATTCCGAAAAGCGGGGCGCCATCAGCAGAGCCAATTTGCTCAAAGATCATCCCCCATCCCAGTTGCCTCACCCACTGCGCCATTGAAAATATTTTGGCTCCAGTCGATTTCGTCTTACTTATGCCAGTTTCACATGGATCGGGTGTGGCAACCGATTATTCGTACATCAAATTGAAGCTGAATCGGCAGAATTCGTTCAGATCAACCCAGCTCTGTCATGGCAATGTTCTGCCGCTTGCCCAGCCGACCCGCTCGGCGGCAGCCATTAAATGAGTACTCAACGATGATGGGATCGAGCAGAGGAAAATTTTCTGTGGCAACCTGATAGGACAGCATGGATTTGCCACCATCACCTTGGTTCATTCCAATCCCATTCTGAACGCCTTTTCGATCACCTCCCGAGTGACCTCGGGAATATCCAGCTCGGCCAATTGCTGCTGGGAGAACCATTCCGCCGCAATGACGTCGGATTGAGGCCGCAATTCACCGGAAATGAATTTGGCAAGGTAGTCAATGAGAACATAGTGGTACTTGATTTTTCCATCAGAATCTTGCAGGATCAGATCAACCACGGAGATCACATCCAATGGTTCGATGTCGATATTGCATTCTTCTTTGACTTCGCGGATCCCAGCATCGCGGACGCGCTCCCCTAACTCCACCAATCCTCCTGGTAGCGACCACAAGGACTTAGCGGGCTCATTACCGCGCTGGACCAGAAGGATTTTTTGCTCAGAATTGAAGGTGAGCACACCAACACCAACCAGTGGCGTCTTTGGATAACTCCTTATCATGCGGCATCGGTCCTGATCAGCTAAATCTCTTTTTAAATTGACTGTAATTTAGGATCGTGACTCTTCGTCCGGTGCGTTGAATCCATTTTTCCTCTTGTAGCTGGCGAAAAACCCTGGAGATGGTTTCCCGTGAGGTGCCTGCCATATTGGCCAGATCCTGCTGCAATGGAATGCGCGGGATAACGACCTCATCCTTATTGGTTCTTCCTTGATCTTCCGCCAACAGAATGAGCGACGACGCCACGCGGCCCATCGCATCCTGGAGCGACAGGCTTTTGATCTGCGTATCGCTTTTCCGAATTCGACCAGCCAGCTCTTTCATCAAGCTAATCGAAATTTGAGGATATTCTTCCAATAGCCGCAAAAAATCCGCTCGACGCAAGATCAAGACTTCTGAATCTTCGATGGCAGTCACGCTGGCAGATCGCGCTTTGCCATCGATCAGCGAAAGCTCACCGAAAAAATCACCATGTTGAAGAATGGAAAGAATCACCTCTCGGCCATCATCGGTCGTCCGTGACACCTTCACGCGACCTTTTTGAATCAGAAATAGCGTATTCCCAGCCTCTTCCTCGATGAAAATGATCTGGTCTTTGTTGTAGTGTTGCGTCACACACAATTTGCGAATTCGCTGAAGATCATCCTCACTTAACTTGGAAAAAAGCGGGACCCTTTTTAACAGATAGGTTTCCATGTGCCCTCCCCAATGAGTGTCACTCATCACCAATTACAGGAAATTAAAAATCACTGTATTTAGTCAAAGTCGCCCATTGTCGCAGAACTTTAGCACGCCATCATTTTTTGTTCGTCGCCGACTCAGCCTGGTCGAACTCGCTAAGCATCTGGTAAACGATATCCATTACCATATCGGCTTGTTGTTGCAGCTTATCTTTGTTTTCCAGGCTCACTTCGATTTTTTCTAAGCGAATCGGTTTTCCAACGCGAACCCTGACCTTTGCCGGTCGCGGAAACCATGCTCCCGGCGGCAAAACTCGGTCTGTCCCCCAAATCGCCACGGGCACGACTGGAGCACCAGTGAGTTGGGCCAGTCGAACGAATCCGGTCCTGGCACGCAACCGCTCGCCCGGTTGCTTTTTCCGAGTCCCCTCCGGCGCCATAAATAATACTTCGCCCCGATTTAACAAGTTCAGAGCCCGCTCGAATGCCACGTGATCTGAAGCATTTCGCACCACTGGGAACATGTGAACGGCTTTCAGCCACCATTTAAGCACCGGCACACGAAAGAGCGAATCCTTCGCCATGGTGTATACTTTGTGTTTAATGACCAAGCTCATGGCTATGGCATCGAGATTGCTATTGTGATTTACCACCCCAATATAAGGTCCCCGGTCAGGAAAATTTTCCCGACCATACCCTTTTCCCCGCAGATAGATCTTAGCGAATAGCTTCAGAATAAATGCAGAGATCCAATAAATCATCGTCAACCGATTGTTTGATTTTTATGATGGATAGCAATTTTGTCATTTAGAAGAATAAAAATTAAACATTCAGCCGGAGAAAATCAAGTATATTTTTCTTCGACGTAAAAATTTCTTTGGCTACCGATATAGACCAAGTTCGTGAATATATCGTTCAACCGCAGGAGGAACCAGCTCGGCGATGGGCAATCCCATCTTCACCCGGCGGCGAATTTCTGTAGCAGAAATATCGATTAACGGCGATTGCAAAAGGATGGCGGATTGTCGAAAAATAGGTTCGGCACGATCGATATCGACATCTGGCCGCTGCAATACCGCCAATTGACAATTGGCAACGATCTTTTCAGGGGATTTCCAATTGCCAAAATCGACCAGGCTATCGGCGCCAATGATCAGATACAGGTTCCGACGGTGCAATTTTAGCTTCTTCTTAAAGTACAGTACCGTATCGATGGTATAAGACACCCCCGCCCGCCGCAACTCAATGTCAGATGCTTCAAAATCAGGGTAAGGTTCGACGGCAATTTGGACCATGCGAAAGCGGTGGTTCGCATCCGTTAGAAGGACATGCTGCTTATGAGGGGGAATCGCTGCTGGAATAAAAATCACCCGATCCAGTGCTAATTCGTTCTTGGTCCAGCGGGCTAAAAGAAGATGACCATTATGAATGGGATCAAATGATCCACCAAACAATCCGATATTAATTTCTTCCTCCATCCCTGGCGGTGAGCGGGAAAACGGATCTTTCCATAACACCAGAACCTATTGGTTAGTGCCTGAACGAAAACGGCAAATTTTGAATGACTCTGTCCTTGCAATCGGATCGAAGCAGTCTCTTCGCTTTATGGGATTCAATGGGAGTGCTTGGGCATCCGACAGCTATCGGACGACTCGCCATGACCAGAGAACCCAAAAATATGACTTTTCATTCAAACACTACTTATTTTCGACTTTTAAGCTGGAAAGAATCTCTTTGACTCTCTCGCTTTTTGTGCTTCGAGGATACTTTTCCATATACAGTTTATAAAATTTCTGGCTTTGCTCGACATCGCCCAATAAGCGGTAGCATTCTGCCTTTTCCCAAAGGGACAGTTCAGCATATTTGGTGTCATAATAATTATCGAGGACGTAATCATAATAGACCAGAGCAGATCGATACAGCGCTCGCTTTCGATACGATTCACCGTTTTTAAAATTTTTCAGTGCCAATTTCTCCCGACACTTTTTCATGTATTCTTTCGCCTTCGGGACAAGCTCACTCTGAGGAAAATCTTCTAAAAATTTTTGAAATTCCTCGATCGCTTTCTCAGTATAGGTTTGATCTAGCGCAGCTTTTGGCGATAACTTGAAATAGCTCAACCCGATCTGAAATTGTGCATCATCCACATATTCGCTATTGGCATACATTCGAATCAATTTTTCATATTCGGCGATTGCCAGAATATACTCTTTCAGCCGAAAATGGCATTCCGCATAATAAAATTGGGCTTTATCGCTCAAGCTGCCGCCTGGCGAATTTAAGATGACAATCCGAAATTGCGTGCGAGCGTCCAGATAATCGCCATCATTAAATAGCTTCTCAGCGACTTTCATCCGTTCTTCATTTGAGATATTCGGCCTGATTTTTTGGTGGCCACATCCTGCAACCAACAGCATCAGGAAAAAGACACAAACCGCGCCTGATTTGAATATGCTTTTCATACCTATCCTTTTATTTACTCCGCAACCGGAAGAACAAATAGATCACCGCCGCAGTGGACATCATCACAACGACTGGCTCAATGTAACTTTTCACCATGCGGGCTCGAGGAAGCTGACCATGGGTAAAAGCAAATCCCTGATTCTCAAGTTTCGCCACGTCCTGAATGGGCACTTTATCATGGAATTCTTCTTGAAATTCATCCAGCCAAAATAGCCGTCCCGATCTGCCATCCAAGGCGCGAACTGCTAATTTCAGCCCAAAGGCTCGTTCAATGGAATTTTTCTGCTCGCTCCGAGCATAGCTGACGTTCAGCCCCAGGATCTGATAATCGAGAATCCAGCATACCGTGGAATCACTTTTTTCAAGATAGATGTTCGAAACGCCATGCTGGTAAAGGTTTTTCACGAGCCCATGTTCAACCAGCCATCGGCCGCCAAGATCCGCTGAGATCGGCGATCGGATCAGAATGGAACTTTTCGCATCGAGCGGCAATCGCTCAAAGATCTTCTGAGCTATTGTGCTCATTAGGTCGTTGAATACGGTTAAATTATCGGCGGGTTGGCTTCCAACTCTACTGGGACATAGCTGGATGATCAGGTACAGTGCCAAAACCAACGCGATGAAATATTTGTTCGGAGATCGCATAAAATCAATTCATTGATACTCTATTGCATGGATAAAGTTCCCCCCTGATCCGAGCCGCTACTGACGATCGGACCGAATCGCATCCTGCAGCGAAATGGCATACTGGGGAGCAAAACAAAGTGCACTCTGGAAGCATCCCCGTCGATTCATACCCTCTCACAAATTGGGGAGGACCTGAAATGCGTGCATCGCTTTGCATGGATCAGATTCGAACCAACACGGACAAGACATGCCAGCGCGCGATTTGCCCTAGCCCACGCTGATATAGCAACGCATAATTGAGCAGAAATTGGGCGTGATTGAATTTATTTTCGTCTGCAAATAGCATATTCGAATCGATCAGCCCAATTCCAGCAGAAAATGTATGCACTGGCGTAAATCGCTCTTTAAAATAGCCAGCGCGAATCGCCATAATCGAAAAGAAATTTTGCTCAAATCCAAAATGAATTTCCCGAACCCCTTTCCGCTCATCTTCAGTGAGATTTCGAACGTCCAACGAAAAAATGGCTTTCGGCCAAGGACGATAAGCGATGCCAATATTCATGGTCTGATCCGACAATCGTTCTAATGGCCATCGAACTTCAGCAATCGGGTTGGGAAAATCCACAAATGATACCCCAACGTTCATCTTCTGGGAAGGTTTGAGCAAGATGCCATAGCTGAATCCCCAGCCGTTTTTAGGCTGGTCGGCGATCGTATTGCGATAAAAGCTTGTTGAAATTCCTATGGATACGCGATCGGCCAGCTTTAACCGGGCGACAAGCGAATGATAGCCATGCTCCCAAATCGCGCAATCCTCAAAAAAGCGACGCTGCTCAGCCAGGGCCGTCATATTAATCACCTGCTCGTTTAAAATCAATGCCACGTCGAGCAAATTGGCGGTCATCGCAATTCCCTTAAATAATAGCAGAGCGGTCTTCAGCCGTTCGTTCATCGCACGCGAAGGGTCAAGATCCGAGCCGAAACGCTCCGAGAACAACCCCATCGGCGCAATCGGATTGAAAAACAGAGTGATGCGATGCGCTTTGTCGAACCGATACAAACAAAGCGTAGCAGGGTTAAAACCGGCCGAGGCAATATTATCCTCCATAGCTGTATACGCGCTTCCCATGGAAAGCGGCCGCGCTTTGATCGTACTCAGCGTGAGATAATAATCTTTTTGGGCCACGCTACGGCTGCAAAAAAGCACGATCATCCAAAAAATTAAATTCATCGGACTTTTGAACACAATAGCCACTCCAGATCATCGCTTTGCGATTGCACGATTACTCAGAATATTTTTTAAAAAAAAATTACAAATGCACATTCTTCTTGAGGATTTCAATTGAATGCCACCTGGATTTCAAAAATGATACACGACAACCAAAATTGCCCCACAGTTCACACGAAACGCCATGGTATTTATCTTTTAGGACCATATTTTCGTGCTACTCAGAGGTTGCAGTGGGCAAAATTTTTTTTGCTTTGCCCGAGATTATGGTCAAGATTTGGATTCCGTTCAAACCTGATTTCATGCCAAACGATGTCTCATGTTCCGACGAACCGAATGGATCATTTCGTTATTTTGCACCCTCCTTCTCTCCAGCGATCGTTCGAACCCTTTGTCGCCAGGCAGAGACTCATGTACAATTTCTTGGCGGCGAGCCGGAAGACTCCAAGAAATGATGAAAGTGAGGGAATGGTCAATAGCTGGCTGAGGCCGATCGGTTCAGCCGAGTTTCTGCCCAAGGCGCCAACACTTGTTCCGTGCAATGGATATGCTCGCCCAGTTTAGACGAACATTCGCGTCAAACGTTGCCCGATTGTTCTGAGCCGCATCAGCTATCTGTTGAGGCAACCGCGCTGTTGGGATGAATGAACAGGGCAATAATTAAGGGAACGATGTTCAACAGCGAAATAGCAATAGTGATGATATTGCCATGCCTGGTGAAAAAGGTGGTGGTCGTACGCAACGGGAGTTCGTGAACCAGGTATAATGCCTGAAAAATTGGGGATGCTTGTAATGTTCGGCCATAGGGATCGACGAACATGGAGACACCAGTGTTCGCACAACGCGCAATGCTGATTCGATTTTCGATCGCCCGAAACACCGCCATCTGGGCATGATGATAAGGGGCTGCCGTTCGCTTGAACCAGGCGTCATTGGTAATGATGCCCAGCAGATCAGCGCCATTGAGAATAAACCGCCTCACCAGTTCTGGGAACAGCGATTCGAAGCAAATGATCACCGGGATTTTCAGGTAACGCTGTTTCGCTGGCTGACTGGATGAATCCTGGGACGGAATGGTCACCGGCACGTCAAAAGAGACGATTTCCTCTCCTGGGGAGAAATTCCCTTCCCCCATTTCCAGTTTTTCCAGCCAATCTTTCAACCAGGGGAGCGATTCAGTGAACGGCACTCGCTCACCAAACGGCACCAGATGCATTTTATGATAAATTTGAAACCCAGGATCATCCGGCGTCATCAAAAATACCGCATTATATGTCAAATAGGTTTGATCTGCCAGATATTTGAAATCAGGTGCCCCGGTCAGCAACGGCGTTTTGATTTGCGCTAACATCTCTCGGATATTGGCAAGATAGAGATTGGAAATTCGCAAGTAATCGGGGACTGCAGTCTCTGGCCAGATGATGAGCTGGGGATGCAACTGGGCAGCTTTCAGCGTGAGCTCATGATAGATCCGCCAATTCTCTTCTAAAAAAGTATCACTCCACTTCACATACGGATCAACATTGCCCTGGATCAGACCGACCTGAATGCTACCATCAGGCGCTCGCTGTTCTTTCGGGATCACCATCCGGCCGTAAATCCATGGCAAAATGAATAGCAGGATCAACACAAAATAATAGATCAGCACTTTCTTCATATCGGAAATGTTTTTCAAAATAAGCCAGATGAAAACATTGATAGTCGCCACCCAGAACGAAACACCGTAGGCGCTGGTGATGCTGACATATTGAATGAGGCTCAGATAATAGCTCTGAGTATAGGCCAAGGAGCACCAGGGGAAGCCCAACACACCTAACGAGCGGAGATATTCGACCCCCGTCCACAAAAATGGGATGCACCACACCTGATATTTGGGACCTAATCGATGGTTCAGGAAGTTGTGGAGCACGGCATAAATGATCATGTAGATCGGCAAGTATAGTATGGCGGCGATGGCACCAGGCACGGTCACCAAATTGATCCACCACAGCGTGCCAATGTTCATGAAGAGTCCTGCCAGATAGCCCCATTTGATCGTTTGAGCCAAGTTCTTATGTTCCAGCAGCAAAAAAAACGGGATCAGCGCGAAATAAGCCAAGAACCCGAGTCGATATGGGGGAAACGATAGTGATAATAGGACGCCAAACAGCAGTGATAATAGGAGATCTCGCTTCATCTATGTCTTTTGATCCTGGTTGGGAGTTTGTTTTTTCGTCTTCAAATAATCTAAAAACGATTGGAGAATCAGGGTGGCAGCAATCTGGTCGACTTTGGATTTGAATCGACTGGGCGATTTGCCGAACTGCCAAATGGTCCGTTGGGCCTCGATTGAGCTCCATCGTTCGTCCCAGCGGTGGATCGGCAAATGAAAACGGTGCTCCAAGTGCTGAATGAAATGCTCCACCTGTTGCGCGGCATTCGTCGCCTCGCCCTTCAAATTTATTGGCCAACCGACCACGATCTCAGTGACCTGCTGGCTGGTGATGATGGTCTCTAATGCAGCCAACATCTGTCGCAGCCCGGTGACCTGAATCGTGGGCAAGCCCTGGGCAATGGTGCGCATTGGATCACTGATCGCCACCCCGAGCCGTCGCTCGCCATAGTCGATCGCCAATATCCGGCCGGTCGTATTCATTTATTTTTCCCAATTCACATTCAATCGCCTCGCGCTCCGCTTGCAAATTGACCGCAGTCTCTGCCGGCGGATAAGGCAAAGCCGCCAGCGACATCCGAACACCTGGCGGCTTGGTTGGATCAATATTTTGTCATTCCAACGGTTGTTTCAGTACCTCTTTCAGCAGCTTGCCAGCCTTAAAATGAGTTTTGCGCCGTGCCGGGACATAGATGATCTCCCCGGTTTTGGGATTGCGCGCTTTTGGTTTTGGCTTGGTGGTCTTCACTTCAAATACACCAAAATCCCGAATTTCGATTCGGATCTCTGGATCTGCCTCGGACATGAATTCTCTTAACGTCGTAAATACTCCATCAACCACCTTTTCGGTTAAATAAATTTTTTCCCCCACCAGCTTGGCGGTTCTTTTAGCCACATCCTTCTTGGTTATGGTTTGTTTCATCGATTCTGCTCCTTATTTTGCTTTGATTGTGAGTTGGTTTCTTGTCCATTTAAGAGTCTGCTTCCTGCATCAGATTCGACATATCCAATCGCATGAAGCCGGTTTCATTGCCGCTGCGGCGTTCCACAGTAATAACACCCTTTATCTTACTGATCTTCCCGATGATGGTCGTCAGATGTTTCAAATTGCGAACTTCAATGAGCATATTATTGTGCACAAACATATCTTCGGTCTTCAAAACCACGTTGACAATATTGGCATTGGTTGAGGAGATCGCCTCGGTCACATCGCGCAAAAAGTCACGTCGATCATGAGCCACCATATACAATCGTACCAAGAAACGCTTGTCGCGATCCACATCCCATTCCACTTCAATGTTCCGCTCCGGGTCTTTCATCAGGTTTAAAATATTTTTACAATCGGTGCGATGGATCACCACCCCCCTTCCTTTGGTAATAAATCCGATAATTTGATCACCCGGCACGGGCTGGCAGCATTTGCCAAAATTAATCAACATATTTTCGATGCCTTGAACGCGAACCCCTTTGTCGGAACTTTTGGCTCGACGAATGAACCGCTTGATAAAGGTCTCGTCCTTCAATTGCTCCATTCGCTCGGGCGCAATTTTTTGCATCACGCCATGGATCGCGATATCCCCACGACCGATCGCAGCGTATAATTGGTTGATCTCTGAATAACCATAGCTCTGGGCAATCTCAATTAATTCATCATCATCCTTTTTGAAATTGTATTTCTTCAGCTCCTTCAGCAGGATCTCCTCGCCCAGCTTCACGCTTTGCTCAAACATGGACTCCTTGATCCAACGTTTGATCTTGCTGCGCGCCTTGGAGGTCTTGACAAATTTGATCCAATCCTGATTGGGATGTTGACTGCTTGAGGTGATGATCTCGACGGTGTCGCCGCTCCGCAATTGATAATTCAGCGGCACAATCCGACTGTTCACTTTCGCCCCCAAACAGTGATAGCCCAATTCGGTGTGAATGGCAAACGCAAAATCCACTGGTGTCGAACCAGCAGGCAACCGATACAGGTCTCCTCGTGGCGAAAAAACAAATACCTCGTCCTGAAACAGATCGATTTTCAGGTTCTCCATGAACTCTTTGGAATCTGGCGCATCCTGCTGCCATTCTAACACGCGCCGCAGCCAGACAAAATGCTTGTCCAGCTCATCTTCCTTGACCTTTCCATCTTTATATCGCCAATGCGCCGCAATCCCTTCCTCGGCGGTCCGGTGCATTTCTTCAGTTCGAATTTGAATCTCAACAATTTTCCCCTCCGGCCCAATCACTGTCGTGTGGAGCGACTGATACATATTGGACTTCGGGGTGGCGATATAATCGTCGAATCGTTCATGGATCGGCGTGAACAAACTATGAACCACTCCCAGTACGAAGTAGCACTCCTCCACTTTATTGACAATCACTCGAACTGCCAGCAGATCCTGAATCTCCTCAAAGGGCAAGCGTCGGCGCATCATCTTCATGTAAATGCTATAAAAGTTTTTTGGCCGTCCGCTGATCCGCGCCTGGATACCCAATTTCTTCAGTTCCCTTTGAATGGGTACAGCCACCCGCTTGATGTAGCGCTCTCGTTCATCGCGCTTCTCGGCCACCTTGCTGACCAGTTCCTCATACGCCTGCCGATTCAGCGTCTTGAACGCCAGATCTTCCAACTCCCATTTGAGCTTGGCAATGCCCAGACGATGCGCTAGCGGTGCATAGACCTCTAACGTCTCCCGCGCAATCCGCTTCTGCTTTTTCTCTGGCAAATACTCGATGGTCCGCATATTATGAAGACGATCAGCGAACTTGATCAAGATCACCCGAATGTCTTTGATCATCGAAATGATCATCTTGCGGAAATTTTCGGCTTGAATCATCTCCACGCTATCGAACTTCAGTTCGCTGATCTTAGTTACCCCGTCCACCAATGTCGCAATCTCAACACCAAATTGCTCCGCCACTTCGTCCAGCGTCACCCCCGTATCCTCAGCCACATCATGAAGCAATCCGCCACAAATCGTACCAATATCGAGGCGCAAATCCGCTAATATTTGGGCCACGGCCAGCGGGTGCTCAAAGTACGGCTCACCTGATTTTCGCAATTGATCCTGGTGTGCATGATAGCTGAACGTGTAGGCTTTCTTTAACAATTCGATATCGAAGCTACTATTGTACTGACCTATTTTACAAATCAGGTCCTCCAGGTCTTTTTCATATTTCTCTTCCATTGTTGATCCAACCAGTTTGTGAAGCAAATTCATGATGTCATCGCTAAAACGGCTGCATGGGCGCTTGCTCGTCGTAAATTCTGGTTAGATTTGCAAACAGTACATACTCTTTGACAAACGCTAACTTGACCGTTCCAATGGGGCCGCTCCGCTGTTTGCCGATAATGATTTCGGCAATTCCCTCTTGTTCGGTCCGGCCATACACCTCGGGTCGGTAAATGAAAATGACGACATCTGCATCCTGCTCAATCGCCCCAGATTCTCTGAGATCCGACAGCACCGGCCGCCTATCTCCCCCGCGCGATTCCACCGCTCGGGATAGCTGTGACAGCGCGATGACCGGAATATTCAACTCCTTGGCCAATGCTTTCAACGCCTGAGATATTGCTGAGATCTCCTGTTGTCGGCTCTCGCTTTGGGGTGGGCCCTGAATCAATTGCAAATAGTCGATGATCAACAATCCAATGTTCTTCTCATATTTCAATCGTCGCGCTTTGGCTTTAATCTCCAGGATGCTCATCGCCGGGGTATCATCGATATAAATCGGCGCCTCGGCCAGCACGCCAACCGACAAACTTAACTTCTGCCAATCTTCCGGTGGCAATTTACCGGTTCTGACCGCATGCGAATCCACCCGCGCCTCGCTGCACAGCATACGCATCGCCAATTGATAGGCTGCCATCTCCAGGCTAAAGACCCCTACTGGGACGCCATGATCAACAGCCGCATTGCGCGCGATGTTCAAACAGAACGCCGTCTTGCCCATTGATGGTCGACCAGCTACCACGATAAAGTCCGAATTTTGAAACCCAGAGGTCTTTTCGTCCAATTCGATGAAGCCCGATGGCACGCCTGTGATTCCCCCTTTTTTGCCATGAAAACTCTCGATCCGCTCGAAAGTTTCGTGCATGGTTTGATAGATCGAGACAAACCCCTTTTTCAATCGCCGATCGGAAAGCACAAAAATCTCTTTCTCCACAGCATCCAGCAGGCTATATACATCCCCTTTGTGCTCGTATGCCCGATTCGTGATATCGGTCGTCACATTGATCAGCCGGCGAAGCAAGGCCATTTCTAACACAATCTTGGCATAATATTCCACATTGGCGGCAGAAGGGACCTTTTCCGCCAATTGGATCAAATAATAATTGCCTCCGACCTCCTCCAATAACCCTTTCTTTTTCAGCGCATCAGCCATGGTGATGACATCGATGGGCTCTTGATGATCGTACAGCTCCACCGCTGTCTTAAACAACTTCTGATGTGCTGTTTTATAAAAACAAGATTCATCCAGGATCTCAATCGCCTTTCCCACTGCATCCTTTTCCAGAAACATGGCGCCCAGCACGGCCATCTCGGCTTCAATATCCTGCGGCGGTAACCGCTGGATCTTCGTTTCTTCTTTCCTCACAACTTCCATAGCCTTGTACCATTGGTCTGAATCGAATTGATGCTGCTGTTCGCCTGTTCAGGCACCTTTTCCCTCCACAGATTATCAAAACTTATGCCAGATCCACTTGAAAAACCCCTCGCAGCGCTATTCCTGCTGCCGTATTAACTTTTGAAATAATTGGACATCTTCCCATGTGCCGCGCTTTAACTGCGGATTCCGAAGCAAGGCCGCGGGATGGTAAGTCACCACTACTTGAGCACGCCCCAAGCTGTATACCTTTCCTCGCACATCCGCGATCGATGCTTCCGTTTTGAGAACCGTTCTGGCGGCAATTCTTCCTAAAAGCAAAATATATTTCGGCTCAATGATTTCCAATTGCCGGGCTAAAATGTAATGACAAGCATCGCATTCCTCTGGCAAAGGATCGCGATTGTCCGGTGGGCGACATTTCACCACATTGGTAATAAAAATATCCTGGCGCGACAATTGAATGGCCGCCAGAATGCGATCCAATAATTGACCAGCATTGCCCACAAATGGTTTCCCCTGCTGATCTTCGTGAAATCCTGGCGCCTCTCCGATCAGCAGAATCGGCGAATTGGGATTGCCGCTGCCAAATACCAGCCGAGTTCGATGCCGGGCCAACGCGCACTTCTGACAATCCTTCACTTCATAATAAAACTGCAACAGCACCTCTCGCCGCGACTCTATGGGGACAGCTGGTGGCGTCATTGGCTGAGCTGGCCGCACATAGAGCTCCTCACCATACAGCTCTCGCTGACGATTTAGATAGCGCTTTAGTTCCTCCAGCAGATTGACAATCCCTTGTTGCAGCGGTTGATCCATGCTTCGCTCTCATCCCTCAATTATTTTCAAGCAACAGCCCCGGCCCAGATGGCAGTTAAGAATTTAAAGCTGATTGATCCAAATCTCGAACACTGGAAAATTAGACCAGGGGTCCCTTTCGCCCATCCAGCGCTCCAGGGTCGAGAAAAAATCTGATTGATAAATTGATTTCATTCCTCGGGCCGATGGTGGATCGCCATTCTCGAACAAAAATGGCCAGGGCGGTCAAGGACGAATCCGGCTACTGCAACATGTGAGTAACTCGCTCCAGGATTTGCTCAGCGACTTGATGTTTCGTCATCAGTGGCAATGTTTCAATGCCCCCAGCGGCATCAAGGAGCGTCACTTGATTGGTATCAGTACCAAACCCAGCACCAGGCACCAGTGGATTATTCACCGCAATCATATCGAGCTTCTTTTCGATCAGCTTCTGTTTGGCATGTTGCAGTTCATGCTCGGTTTCAACCGCAAATCCCACCAGAATTTGATTGCCTTTGTTGCAGCCAAGCTCCTTTAGGATGTCGCGCGTCCTGACCAATTGGATCGACGTTGCGACATCTCCTTTTTTTATTTTTTGCGCCGAATATCGCTCCGGTTTAAAGTCAGCGACAGCTGCGGCCATAATGATGACATCTTGGGCTGGTGCTATTTGCAACACAGCATCGGCCATTTGATCCGCAGTTTGCACGGCAATGTAATTCAAATAGCTCGGTACCCTCAAATGATTCGGTCCAGCGATGAGCGTCACTTCCGCCCCATGCAAAGCGGCCATCTCTGCAATGGCAAAGCCCATTTTGCCAGTGGACCGATTGGTGATGAAGCGAACCGGATCGAGCGGCTCTTCAGTTCTCCCGGCAGTCACCAAGATTTTCCTCCCAGCCAGCCGTTTGGTTCCCAGAACGACGAATTTGATTTGATCGATGATGGTGGATAAGTCCGCCAACCTTCCCCAGCCGACTTCGCCACAGGCGAGCTCTCCAGTATCCGGGGGGACAATATGATAACCCCTCCTTCGGAGCACATCAATATTCTGCTGGACGGCAACGTTCCGATACATTTCCTTATTCATGGCTGGGCAAAATATCACTGGCGATGTCGTTGCCATCACCAAAGTTGTAAGCAAATTATCGGCCAGGCCAACAGCAATTTTGCCAATGGTATTTGCTGTGGCTGGGCAAATGACAATTGCATTCGCCCAGCGCGCCGCCTCGATGTGAATTGTCCCAGCGCCGCCATCCTGGCTTCCGAACATATCGCTCAACACCGGATGCTCCGTCAGCGTGGCAAAGGTCAGAGGCGACACAAACTCCATCGCTGCGCGCGTCATCACGACCCGCACCGCCGCATGCTGACGCTTCAATTCGCGAACCAGTTCAGCCGTCTTATATGCCGCAATACCCCCGGTCACTCCGACTAATATGTTGGAACCAGATAGCATGACTAATTTTCACGCTCTTCCATCTCGGGTTCCAATCCATAATCCCACTTGATCTTCCCTGCTAACATCTCCTGAATGGCGATCTCCGTGGGCTTGGGCAATTTGATCACTTTCTTTTTCGTTGCCTCTGGCTCCTCGGCTTCATGTTCCTCATCTTCATCATCATAATCATCGATCGATTCATCCATCTGAGTCTCAATATCAATCAATCGCTTCTGCTCTTCATTTATTTGTCGGGCTCGCTTAGCGATCACAATAATCGCTTCATAAATATTATCGCTCAACTTCTCTAATTCATTCAATGGAAGTGTGCTGGACATCTTTCAAAACCTCCTGCGCATTTAATGACTTTTTCCCAGTGATTTCGATTTATTTATTATGATGCAAGAACATGAATTGCTCATTAAGTTCTATCGAACCCCGGCCATGAAATCCTACCCTTAAACATTTTCTCGTGAACTTGGATTTCAACTTGAATTGCACCGCTTTATTTTAGCCCCCTTACGATCCCTATATCAAGCATATTGGTACAAATCGATCCCCCCATTGGGCAGTGTTTTCTCCTCCGGATGCATCTCATCGCTCCAATTCGGCCCCAGATGTTTGCTGCTGCGCGGCAAAATTGTCGACGATCTCGAGCACCTTCGCCACCGTCGTATCCAGATCAACGTTTACGATAACGTGATCAAAATATTTCGCCTTCTCCATTTCCATCGGGATCCGTTCCAATCGAGTCTGGATTTCCTCGGGCGCATCGGTGTTTCGGCTCTTCAGCCGCTGGATTAAGGTCTCGATCGACGGTGGGGCGATAAAAATCGTGATTGTTTGCTCCGGCCAATATCTGGCAACCTTCAACGCACCATTCACATCAATATCAAACAGAATAGACTTCCCATTTCGAAGACAGCTCTCAATATATTCTCTTGGTGTGCCATATAAATGACCATGAACAGACTCCCACTCCAGAAACATGCCCTGTTCAATGCCCTGGCGAAATTGTGGTTCGGTCATGAAGAAATAGTCTTTGCCATCGAGCTCCCCGGGCCGCGGCTTTCGGGTTGTCGCCGAGATTGAATACACAAATCGTTCCGGATGGCGTTCCAATATTTTCTGAATGATCGAAGTCTTGCCACCTCCAGAGGGAGAGGATAAAATAATCAATAATCCCTGCATCTCGTTCGCCGATCACTGGCCTGATTCATCTTCGCTGATTCGATTGGTCAATTCATGAATTCGATGCACGATGGTATCGGGTAAATTCGCCGACAGGACAATATGATCGCTATTGGTGATGATGACCGATTTCGTTTTCTTCCCCATGGTCGCATCCACTAATTTCCCATTCTCTCGGGCACTGGTGATCATATTTTTTATGGGCTTAGAATTTGGCGCAATAATGGACACAATTCGATCCAGATTCACATAATTCTTAAAACCGATACTGATCATCATTGTTGTTTACCGCCACATTTTGATTCTTAAATCCATTTGTCTCTACTGTTCTTTCAAATTACTTTTGCTGATCGACCCGAGCTCAGCTTTCTCCAGCTCTCCAATTCCAGCCGCAGCAAAAGCGCTATCATTTTCTTCCAAAAAGCATTCTTTCATTTCCCACAAAACAATTTTGAGCTCTTCCCAAATCTGCAGGAGAATATTCAACATAATAGAATCGTTAATTCCACCAGACAAACGACCAGCTAACTCGTTGTGTTGCAAAATTCCTATTCGTCGATTTATGATCCAATGAGCTCTGATCGCTTTGGCAGAGATCCCCGGATCTGGAGATCGATATTTAGAAGAAAATCAAGATTATTCAATGTTCTGGACTTGCTCTCTGATCTTCTCCACCTCTTCCTTGATCTCGACGACAAGATGCGCGATATCCGCATGATTGGCTTTGGCGCCGATGGTATTGGCCTCGCGGGTCATTTCCTGAAGCAAAAAATTGAGCTTGCGCCCTACGGCTTCCTCAGCTTCCATCACCTCGAGGAACATTTTATTATGACTCCGAAATCGAACACATTCCTCGGTGACATCGATCCGATTGATCATTAACGCGATCTCGGTTTCCATCCGCGTCTCGTCCACACCCTCGATGGGCATAATGGCTTGGATCTGCTGCCGCAGCCGCGCCAGCTCTTCCCCCATTCGTCCGGCGGAGATCGCTTCGATCTGACGAATACGTTCGTCCAGGGAATGAATTCTACCCCTCAGGTCTTTGGCGAGTTCCTCTCCCTCTCGCCGCCGCATCTCCTGCAAATTCTCCAGCGCCATGCTGAGCGCTTGCTCGATCATCCTCCAAATGGCCTCATTGGGCTGCTCGCTCTCCTCATAGCTGATAATGTCAGGAAATTGCAACAGATGCTCCAGCTTAATCCTCCCCCGAATCTTAAATTCCTTTTTTAGCTCATTCAGCAATTTCCAATAAACCTTGGCCGGCTCACGATTAATCACCAGCCCCATCCCGTTCTCTTCATTATTAATTTTCAACCCAACGTATACATTGATACGGCCGCGCATCACATACTTCCGAATGAGGTTTTTCACCTCTTGCTCATAATGAAAATAATTGCGCGGCAGTTTCATTTGAACATCTAAAAACCGATTATTGACCGAGCGAACCTCTGCAACAATTTCACACTCTCCATTTTTCACTTCCCCTCGGCCATACCCCGTCATGCTTACGATCATATTTTAGCCATTCTCTGTAATCAATAATAAATAACAAATTATTTAGAGTCAAGTATACAAATTTTTTTTGAATTTGTCAAATCTTTTTTTCAGGCTTTTCTTTTTTTTCTAAAGGGTTATCCTTCCCATCTCAAAGAAAAAAGGTCTTTATCAAGACCTTTTTAGCATCCAACACACCAGGCATAGTGAAGCAACGCCATTGGGGATCTTTTAGTTGATCTATTCGCAGATCTGGTGGCAATCAAACATTTGTCTCAAAATATTGGCCAGCGCTGGTGATCGCAACTGCTCTGGCTTAGATAACCGCTAACGGTTCTTCTCTCTATGAATCTGATCACTCGCATGGGATGCAGAACAGATGCGAAGCCTGGGCGATCCATGAGCCGTGCCGGATGATGATCAAGCAAGATATCGTTGTTCGCGGGCCAGCGCGATACTTCAATTTATTTGCGTCGGAATTTTTGCTCCTCGAGCGTTAAAATCACGGAGATGCGGTGGGTATCGCCCAGGTACTGATGGCTCAGAAATGCATAATCAACATTGAGCCGCGGCAATTTGAACCCAATCCCGGCAGCAAAGTGACCAATATCCCACCCGATTCTCATGGCAAGCAGTTGCATAAATCGATATTCAGCGCCAAGATGGAAGTCGAAACTGGCCGGGCCCAAATGGGACTGGGCCGAGTAGCGTCGGTTCTCAAATCGGATGTCCACATCGAACGCCGGGATAATTTGCCCGGCAAAATATTTGCTCTTCCAGAAATAAGCGGCTCCTAATTTTGCGGTGGGCGTAATGGCCTCCTGCCGGCCGGTATCCCAGACCAATAAAGTGGTAGTGATATCCTGCAAATTAAAGCCCACATTCAAATTTGGCATTGGTTGCCAGAGTCCAGCGATATCGAAGCCCATCCCCCACGCTGAATTTTCTCCGATTCCTTTATGCACAACTTTGATATTGCCACCATAATAGAAATTTTCATTCCTTTGCGTGCCATAGCTGAAGTACGCGGCATATTCGGCCGAGCTGAAATAGAACACCTTATTCGGATCGATCGCTTCCGATTCATCGATTTTGCCATTGCCTTCGCCGAAATCCCCGGTGTTGGGAATGCCATCAAGGCCATAATCCAATAACGCTTGAGTGGTATTGGGAATATCATCCACGGCCAGTCGGATCAGCGACAATGAAATGCCGCTGGTTTTTCGCATCGGGAGTGAGATGGCTGCATAATTATAGTTCACGATGCTGGCAAAGCGTTCCGCATACATGCCCGCCAGTTGCGGGTACTCGATCCGTGCCAATGCCGCCGGGTTCCAATAGCCTGCAGTCACATCTTCGGAAATGGCTACAAACGTGCCTCCCATGCCCAAGGCTCTCGCGCCAACCCCAGTCGACATGAATTCGCCAGCATATTTGGCTTTCACAATTTTTCCCGCAATGCCACCGATCGGATTGAACAGCAGCAGCGCCATGATGAGGGTCAACATCCGCATATTCAATTCTCGCTGATTAGTTTCTTCAATTCATATAATTTGTTCAAGGCATCAATAGGCGTAAGGCGATTGATATCTAACTTCTTGAGCTCATGAATGAGCTGCTGTTGCTGCTGGGCAAAGAAGTCAAGTTGGACCTTCGTTTCTTGATTCTTTTTATTTTGAAAGTGTCGAGCCAGCCGCGGCGTCTCATTCGGCGTCAACTCATCGGCCTCGAGATTGGCCAACACTTCTTTTGCACGCTGGATCACCGGCGATGGCAACCCCGCCAACTGCGCGACTTGAATGCCGTAGCTATGATCGCATCCGCCCGGGACAATCTTGCGGATGAAGATCACTTTATCGCCCCATTCCTTGACTGCGACATTGTAGTTTTTTACACGTGGCAGAATCAGAGCAAGTTCCGTTAATTCATGGTAATGGGTTGCAAAGAGCGTTTTGGCAGCCACAGCAGAATGGTTATGGAGGTATTCCGTCACCGACCAAGCGATGGATAGCCCGTCGAACGTGCTGGTGCCGCGGCCAATTTCATCGAGCAATATGAGGCTTTTGGGCGTGGCATTATTTAAGATGTTAGCCGTCTCGTTCATCTCCATCAAAAAGGTGCTTTCGCCCCCAGCCAAGTTATCCGAGGCGCCTACCCGCGTGAAAATCTTGTCAACGATTCCGATCTTTGCATGGCTGGCTGGCACGAAACTGCCCATCTGCGCCATCAGCACGATTAATCCCACCTGCCGCAAATAAGTCGACTTGCCCGCCATGTTCGGACCAGTGATGATCGAAATTTGATCGGTCGTATTATTTAAATACACATCGTTCGGCACAAACGATTGTCCTGCTGGCAGCAGTTTCTCAACCACTGGGTGCCGGCCATCCTTAATGACGATCTCGTCATCGGTGGTAATGATTGGCTTGCAATAATTATTATCCCGCGCCACCTGCGCCAAATTAAGCAGACAATCCAGTTCGCCCAGCAGCAAGGCATCCTCTTGGATGGCCTTGACGTTTTGCGCCACCAATTGCCGAACCTGATCAAACAGCTCAAATTCCAGGGTGATGATCTTTTCCTCAGCGCCCAGCACCTGTTCTTCGTATTCTTTGAGCGCTGGCGTAATAAACCGCTCGGCGTTGACCAGCGTTTGCTTTCGAATATAATCGTTGGGAATTTTGGCTAAATGCGGGTTGGTCACTTCGATGTAATATCCAAATACTTTATTGTAGCTCACTTTTAATGAAGGGATCCCGGTCCGTTCTCGTTCCGAGGTTTGAAGCCGGGCGATCCAATCTTTGCCAGAATAGGCGATCTCACGCAATCGATCGAGCTCCGCATGATAGCCGGTTCGGATCAACCCGCCCTCGGTGGTCGCAAGCGGCGGTTCGTCCACGATCGCCCGCTCGATCTCATCCACCACCGATGGGAGCGGCTGCAAATTGTCCCGGATCTGACACGCATATTCTGATTCCGCCTCTGCCAGTTTCCTTTGAAACTGCGGCACCAACGTCAAGGCCGATTTTAACGCGATGAGATCGCGAGCATTGGCCCGATTGGTGGTCACTTTGGATACCAGCCGTTCCAGGTCTCCCAATTGGCCAAGCAGTTCTCTCAGCTCCTGGCGCAATCGGTTGTTTTGATAAAATTCCTCAACGGCATTGAGGCGATATTCAATTGGTTTTTGCTGATTCAGCGGATTGAGCAGCCAATTGACCAGCCGGCGACCGCCCATTGCTGTCTTGGTTCGGTCCAAAATCGAGATCAGCGTCCCTCGTTGATCCCGTTGAGTCAATGATTGAACCAGTTCCAGATTGCGCTGCGTCGTGGGGTCTAACGTCAGATAATCAGAATTGTAGCGCCGCTTGAGCTGGGTTATATGTCCCAATTGATTCTTTTGATTTTCTTTTAAATAATGAATAATCGCCCCAGCCGCAGCAATCCCCGCATCAAGGTCCTCGCAACCAAAACCCTTTAATGAAGCCGTCTTAAAGTGCTCTGTTAAAATCTCATAACCATAATCCCGGCTGAAAATCCAGTCCTCTCGGGTGGTGAAGAAAACATCGTTCACGTTCAGATGTTTGGTGACATAAAGCAAGTGCGTTTCAGCCATGATGATCTCTGCTGGATAAAGGGATAGCACTTGCTCCCTCATCCTTTCCCGAGGGAATTCGGTGACAAAGAACTCGCCAGTCGTAATATCTGCTGCCGCCATGCCACAGGTCTCTTTCACGAACGACAGCGCTACCAGATAATTGTTACGATTGGAGGCCAGCAATTCTTCAGAAAAGGTAGTTCCCGGGGTCACGATCTCCACCACATCGCGTCGGACAATAGTCTTCGCCGTTTTCGGATCCTCGACCTGCTCGCAGATCGCTACCCGATAGCCAGCCTTGATCATTTTGGTGAGATAATTATCCAGCGCATGATATGGAAAACCGGCCAATGGAACATCGGCGGCTTTGCCATGGGCTCGAGAGGTCAGTGTGATCCCCAACACTTGAGATGCGATCTTGGCGTCATCATAGAACATCTCATAAAAATCCCCCATTCGAAAAAACAAAATGGCATTCTTATGCTTCGCCTTGATGGTGAGATATTGCTCTATGAGCGGTGTTGTGCGGGAACTCTCTTTCATACCTCAAATCGGCTTTTTTTCTGATCTAAAATTTAACACATCGATCCCGACCGGCCCCCATTTCCGCTGACAGCTCGATCGTCCCTTCAATCCGCCATTTCGCCGTGCACAGGTGGGGCAGATAGATCAACCAAATGATTTCCGTTAAACGGTGCGCCGATCTATTCCCCAGTTCAATTTGGCGCGCAGCAGATCATAGAAGGTACGGTCCTTGGTTCGGATCCACTTAACTTTATAGTTCGCTCGATGGATATAGATGACCACGCTCTCGTTTTTTATGAATTGCTGGCTCACCTGACCATCAATGCTGAGAGTGACCAGTTTCCCTTCGACATGGGGGACGACCCGGATCTCACAGCTATCTGGGATAACGACTGGCCGCACGCCCAATGTATGGGGACAGATTGGATTGATAATCATGCAGTTTAAAGTCGGCAACAGGATGGGCCCATAGGCAGATAATGAGTAAGCCGTTGAGCCAGTGGGCGTTGCGATGATGATCCCATCTCCCAGGTAAGTGTTTAAATATTCCTCGTCAATAAAAACATCGATGCGAATGACACGACTGTAGCCGCCGCGATCGATCACCACATCGTTCAGTGCGTAGCTGATTTTTTCACCAGTTTGCTGGCAGATTTTCGCCTCCAGCACCAACCGCTCCAGAATGACATAATCGCCCTTCAGAATATCGCTCAGACGATGATACAGCTCTTCAATCATCACTTCAGCCAGAAAACCCAGCTTCCCTCCCAAGTTGACGCCCAGGATTGAAACGCCAGAAGCGCCCACCACCCGGGCAGTCGTTAAAATTGTACCATCCCCTCCAAAAGCCAGCACCACATCGCACATCTGGCCCAATTGGCTCAATTTGGCGGTCTTCACCGATGATGATACGGTCAACGAATTAACCAGATCTGCATCGAGAATATAGCCGCAATTGTTTTGTTCCAACCATCGGATGAGCTCTGGAACGACTCCTTTGATCATCCCTTTGGTGGTGTTGCCCGTTATGCCGAATGTCATACTTATGAGCCCTGATGCTCATTCATCTCCCCCGATCAGATTTTTGGATCAGGGATTCCTTCTGTCCAAAACATAACGCCACACTTGTGCACGCGCTGATGAACAAAACAGCGAACCATGTTTTTGCCCCTATCGCGATGAAATCTCGAGGAAGCCACCTTTATCCCATCCGTCTCACTTGGTTTTTCGGAATGCCTGGCCAAACTTCACATGAAGGTCACATCGTTTCTAATTGAAATCCATCCTCTGTTTTAACCAATTTTTTTAGCTTTTGTTCGGCCTGATTGAGCTTCTCCAAACAGAATCGGGATAGCTCCATTCCCTCTTCAAATTTGGCCAGCGTTTCTTCCAGCGACAACTCCCCCTGTTCCATCTGCTCAACAATGTGCTCTAACTGCTCCATGGCTTGCTCAAAGCTTTTGGCTGCCATTGGTCAATCCTCCATCACTTGCTCGACGATGCCGGCGATTTTTCCTTGGTAAAGGTGGACGCGAATATGATCTGCGGGGTGTAGCATTTGTGCCTGGGTCACGATTTTATTATCTTTCATTCGGTAACAAATGCTATAGCCTCGTTTCAAAACCGATTGCGGCGCTAACGCTTTGAGCCGTTGCGATAAGCCGCTGAGCTGCTGGGAAAATAGTCGAACCCGATGCTCCGCCATGAGCTGGAGGGTATGGGTCAGCTCATCCAAGCGTTGCTGATATTGCCGCACCAGATCTGGAGCTCGCAAAAATGGATAGCTGGTGATCAGGCTGTTCAATCGCTCCCGCTGGGACTGAATGAAATTGGCGCAGTTTTGAACCAATCGCTTCCGATATTGAAGCACGCGATTCAACACCTCGGCCCGATCTGGGACCACCAGCTCTGCTGCCGCAGAGGGGGTCGGCGCACGAAGGTCAGCGACAAAATCGCTGATGCTGAAATCTATCTCATGCCCCACCGCAGAGATCACTGGTATTTTCGATCGAAAAATCGCTCGCGCCACAATCTCTTCATTGAACGCCCATAAATCCTCCAGCGAGCCCCCGCCGCGGCCAACGATCAACACGTCGACCTTTCCATATTCATTAAACTCATCAATGGCGCTGGCGATCTCTTCGGCAGCGCCCTCCCCCTGCACTTTGACTGGCCGCAAAATAATTTCGATCCCAGGAAATCGTCGGTTTAAAATATTGACCATGTCCTGAATGGCGGCCCCAGTCGGCGATGTGACAATCCCTATCCGCGACGGATAGGCCGGCAAAGGCTTTTTCAAATCCTCTCGAAATAGCCCCTCTTGCTGCAACTTGTTTTTCAATTGCTCGAATGCAAATTGCAGTTCCCCAATCCCCGCCGGCTGCATTTTAATTACATCGAACTGATAATAGCCGCGCTTCTCATAGACTGTCACTTTGCCCAATGCCAGCACTTTCATCCCGTCCTGAGGTGTAAAGAACAGTGCCATATTTCGCGACCGCCACATCACGCAGCTAAGCTGGGAATCTCGGTCCTTCAGCGAAAAATAAAGATGACCCGAAGAATGAAGTTTTAAATTGGAGATCTCCCCCATGACCCAGATCACAGGGATGGTGGTCTCCAATAGCAGCTTGATTTCCCGGGTCAGCTCTGCTACGGAATAAATATGCTGAGGAATGAGCTCGGATTGAATATCATTCATGAACGATCTTTCCTGGATTTGCTTCGTTGCTCTCCGCTGGTGTTCAGATCCAATCTCGGGAGTATGACGAAGATGGTGTCAGCCGCTTGTGCGGGTTACTCGGGTCGAATCGAACCAAAGATCATTTCTCGTGCTAAAAAGAATGGCTGCCTCCGCGTTGCACATGAGGGTTTATTTTCGCCGCAGCGCTCCGATCCAGTAGTAACAAGGCAATGAGACCAGCGTCACAGTTCACATTGCCCTTTCCCAATTATTTGATTTCAGCGCCAGCCGAATGAACTGGACAAGGGCATTTCCATCAATCCCGCTACGACAATGGTCCGATCTTTTGTCACTGAGCCCCTTGGTCATGAAATTTTTGAACCACGAAGACGCCAAACTCAGAAAAAGGTGCGTTCTCCCATGAGGTCGCTGCTAAGACATTGCTGCGCCGATCCAAATCCTTTTCCAGCCAATTGCTCTGGTCTCTTGAATTTGCATCGAACCCCCAATCCACGCCACGTGTGATCTGATTTATCAACACTCGTTGAACCTAATGTTTTATCTTTAGGGAGAATCATGGATCATCGTATCAGCGCGGCACAACCTTTTCCGGTCGTTGAGTCTTCGTGGTAAAAAAATTCACCCAAGATAGTAGTGAGACTATTATCTGAGTTTCTTCTTGTGGCGATCTTTTCTGAGCCGCTTTTTTCGCTTATGCGTCGCAATCTTATGTCGTTTTCTTTTCTTGCCGCTCGGCATGGTGTTCACCTCCAATCTGTTGAAATTTTATCGAGTCCGAAAAGATCCATCCGACACCCAATCCCCGTTCACATTTCGGGACAGCGATGGATCACCAAGCTTATGGAAAGAGATGATTTATACCGCTCCAATCGCTGCCCGCTAATTTGCATTTCGTTGTCATTCACAATTTAGCAGCGCCTTAGAGCACGGAGATGGGACTCGTACGGGTCAATATTTGGACTATTATTTCGACATTGCCTTTGATCTAAATTTCTGAAATTAACTTTTGCAAGGAAAATTGCACCTCTCAGCCTACGAAAACCGCGAGCCAACCCATTAGGTACTTTAATGAAATAGGGATCTCAATGCTGTTTAATGGCTTTCGAGGATCAGATTGGGATCGATGTTTTGATTCTATCACGTCAGGTTTTCTAATGATTCGAGGCCTGAATCCTTTTTACCCAGCACATACTCCGCGCCGGTGGTAAGATATTCTGTCAGCCAGCGACCACGATAGGCTTTTATTTTTAGCCCAAATCGGAGCGCCTGACGCGGCCTCACCAGGTAAGTGTTCCTCAGGATAATTCGAAAACCCACCTGGTGCACTAATTTTTCAAAATCTTTGATGCAAATCCCAGTCTTATAATTTCGCCAATGCGCTTCCACATTCTGCCGCTCAATGTTCTCCAGCAGCCATCGATACACTGATCGTGGTGCTAAATGAATAAAAGGGATATACTTCAAAAACGATCGCATCACCTGTTGATGCCCGCCGAACGCTGAGCGAAATGGCGGAAATGAAATCACAGCGATGCCATGGGGCGAGAGCATCTGGTTGAGGTGTTGCAACGCCTCTGCTTTTCGACCGAGATGCTCGATCACGTCGAGCATTAAGATAACGTCGAATTGCTCCGCAGCGATAAACTGCTCGATATCCCCATGCATCAGTCGAATAGCTGGATTGCCCATTTCTCGGGCATAATTCAACCGCTCCCAACTGTACTCGAGACCCGTGCACTGATATCCCGCCCGTTGAAACGCTATGAGCACACCGCCCTCGCCGCAACCGATATCCAGCACCCGATTTCCCCGGGCATACGGAGCGACAAAATGCTCCAAATAGTATTCGCCGATCTGGATCTGATATTCCAGATAGGCCTTTCGATCATGGTTAGCCGCCTGGCCGAATCGTTGAAAGCGAACCATACACTCTTTTCTCCCATCATCGCACGCCCCATCCGAAAACCACCTTACTCGCTTACAATGCCCCATGCTACGGACTAATGAATCCCAACGAACAACATCAAGGGTCACGCTGTCCGATTCGTAGCCATGCCATGCGATTCTTCTCGACTGCCCAATGGCCCAGCAGGCTGCTGCATGCCACCGCAAAATGATGCGGCCGGTCAGCGCTCGTCTGTGGAGCGGTTGAGGCTATCCTGCAATAACTTCGAACAATAAAAGCGCAATGTCTTCTGGGCTGGGATGTGCACAACTTCCCCAGTCCTTGGATTTCGGCCGAATCGCGCCGCGCGCTGCACCACCTGAAACCGACCAAAGCCCCTGATCTCGATGCTTTCCCCGGCTTTCAGTGCATGGCGCATCGTGGTGAACAGCCCGTCTACCACGGCGGCAGTCTCGACCTTTGTTAACCCCGTCCCTTCAGCAATAATGTCAACCAAATCTGCTTTCGTCAATCGGTCATCTCCTTTTTGATTTCACCGTATAGACCCCTTAAAAAATATGGGAACCCGTCATTCCGAGCCGTCCGCCGCTCCGCCAAAGGTGAGAAATCTTGACACTCATTCACTCGCCATGTCTCTTTTTTCGGCCGCAATGGGATCCTTTCAATGCCCGAAATCGGAATTTCTCGAAAGTCAAATGAGAGAGGTCTGTATCAAGCATACATGCTGTCACGCTATCTTCTGCAGCCTCCCTTGAATTTCCAACTGGTGCAAAGGACGATTCACTATGACAATCAAAAATTCTCTTGCCACCTCGAAACCTGCCGGGCGCCTCGTCCACTCAAAAACAACGAAACCATTTGAAATTCTACCATGACTCCGCTTCTTTTCACCTATCCAACGAACTGCGCGCCATAGCACCGAAAAAGAGGATCCTTAAACAAGTTTTGGCATTGCTCTTTAGTTGTGCAAGCAAAGTATTTGGATGTCTCATTGCACGCGTTCATTTTAAAATTAATCGATAAATGGATCGCCGTGCATTTCGGATTTCCTTTTCACAGCTACGGCTAAGGCACTCTATCTCTATTTCAAGATTCGGAGAATTAGCCGCAATACCCAGGCTCGCCAATTCGTCGATAAGCATCGTTTCAGTTGCTGGACATTGCAATCGGCAGAAAGGGTGATTCTTACCCAACATCGGATTGACGGGACGCATGGAACTTCGATTTCAGCAATAGGCGGAAAATAACCCCCCCAATTGACGTGGCCAGTTATGGCTTCAATTACCCATCTCCTGATGCTTTTACGGAGCTATAAACAATTCAGCACGGCTGCTTATCAGACCAATTGGTTAGTGGCAATGGGCGCAACTACTACTGGTACAACTGCTACAGGACGAAGGTCCACTGCTGGTAACAGTTTTGCCGCCAGAAGAAAACCCGAATGCCGACATCAAGCGTTGAGCGCGTTCCGAATGACATCCAGGACAGGTGACCTTGAGTGGTTGATTGGTGGCCCCAACGAATTCATCAAATATTAATGAACATTCGAGACATTGAAATTCATATATTGGCATAGCAAATCACCTTCATGATTTGGAATAGATACGGATGAAATCTGAAACGTAAAGAAAAGTTCTTTTGATCAACGATCCTCCAAAACACTCAACAAGCGCTGACAGCGCTGGATCTCAAATTTTGAACGAAAAGTCAGATTTATTAGGCTTCCTGGTCGTTGCGCGGCGTCCGCCAACTGGTGGATGCCAAAGCAATCTCATTGAATCACATAAAGCGAAGAGATAGCTTCGCTCCGTTCGGAATGACAGCCTCACCCAAAATTTGCCGCTTTCGTTCAGGCACTCAATAGATATTGGACATATCTCCGTAGGTTTCTTTTTTAGTGGCCGATGATTTTTTACTGCGAGTGTCCATCACGACAATTTAAGTGAAGCTTCCATCTATCTCATTCCGCAACAAAAACGCCGAAAATGGAAAAGGACACACGCTCCGCAGAGCCGCCACATCTCTGCCTCGTGGACTCACGCTTGCTTTGGATCGATAAACCCAGACCAATATCATTGCATCCATCCGAAAATTCAAGCTAAAAATCGGATAAGCTTTAGATTTTGAAGCCCTAAAAATACTAAAATATATTTTAAAAGTCAATAGCGAAAATAGAAAAGATGGATCATCCTGCCAGCACCAATCCCATCTATTCTCGAAGGCGCATTGGCCAAGGGGTACGGGATATTGCCTTTGGCCCTATCCTGAGAGCCGAAATCGGTCGTGGTTCAAAATGATGGCCTTATGCAGAACAAATCGAATTCGAGCCGAGGATATGTGGATTGAATGGCATAAAAACGTAGATGCCGTTACTTTTAAGTTCCCTCCGCATAGTAATAAAGGTGCATGAGGGGATTCGCCTATCCCGAATGGGAGTCCGATGGGCCGAAATCATTGGGTTGAAACCTATTCACTCACACTTGAGTTTAAAAGTGTGCATTTGAAAAAAGATTTATTGGTATTTGAAAAAATAATTGATCAGCCTGGTCTAAAAACCAGATATTGCACCCGAAATTCTAAAACGAATATTTTTTAAATGACGCACGAAACACACGAACAAGCTCTGAAAATCCTGGTTCTTTAGACTGTTTTATGCATTGCGTCGCCAGGATGATGAGCTGAGCGTGGTGATTCTTTACAGCCAGCGTTTTTTGAGAAATTAATGGTTCACCTTTTAGGGATGCGCGTCGACCTTGATGAAGGGACGCGTTCATTTTAATGACCGATTTTCAGACAATCCCACAGGAGACGAGGAACAACATTTTGCTTGACGCGGATCTACTGATCATACATGCCAACCAACTCCTTGCGCCGAAATTGGATCGATTTAACCATGGCCGGATTGAGATCATCGAGGATGGCTATGTCGCTGCTCTCGGTGGCAAAATTGTAGGCTATGGCTCGATGGCAACAATGGCAAACGAGATTCGACCGACCAAGAATGCTCGGGTGATCAATGCTAAAAATCGAGTGGTAGCGCCAGGATTTGTTGACCCGCATACTCATCCCATATTCTTTGGAACTCGTGAGACCGAGTTTGTGATGCGCTGTCAGGGGAAGACCTACCGGGAACTGGCCGAAGAGGGCGGCGGTATTCGGTTCAGCGTCCGACAATTGCGGGCGGCCTCCAAAGAACAATTGATTGAGCACGCCCTGTCGCATTTGGATCGATTCATCAGCCTCGGGACCACGACCATCGAAGCCAAAAGCGGTTATGGCCTGTCATTAAAAGACGAGATCAAATCCTTGGAGGTGATTCGCGAGCTGAATCAGCTTCACCCCATTGATCTCATTCCCACTTTTCTCGGAGCTCACGAAATCCCCGACGAGTATCGCAATCGCCGTGAGCAATACATTGAGCTCATCATCAATGAGATGATCCCACAGGTGGCCGAGCAGAGGCTGGCGGAGTTTTGCGATATCTTTTGTGAGGCCCATGTGTTCGACCTCAACGAGTCAGAACGGATTTTGACCGCCGCCCTCGATCATGGATTGAAGATCAAGATCCATGCCGATCAACTTTCCGCTTTCGGCGGTGCGGCTCTGGCTGCTAAATTGAAGGCTATTTCAGCCGACCATCTGGATTATGTGAGCCCAACAGACATGGAGCGACTGAAATTAGCAGGAACCATCCCGGTGCTTTTGCCGGGGGCAGTATTCTTCTTAGGCCAATTCCGCTATGCGCCAGCCCGACAAATGATCGACACGGGGCTTCCCGTGGCACTGGCCACCGATTTTAACCCTGGCAGTTGCATGACCGAATCGCTGCCCATGATGATGACCCTCGGTTGCATTTATATGAAAATGCTTCCAGAAGAGGTCTGGCTCGCCACGACCCTTCAAGCTGCCCGGGCAGTGGACCGCGCTGGCACATTGGGCTGCCTGGAAGCCGGCTCTGCCGCCGATCTGGTCATTTGGAACATTCCGAATTATCAATATCTGCCCTATCACTTCGGCGTCAATCTGGTCGATCAAGTGATCAAAAACGGCATACCAGTTTGGCACCAGAACCAAAATCAACTCATGAGAGGCAAAGTATGAGACCATGGAGATGTTGGATTTTCCTAATTGTTCTGTTATTGTTCGTCAACTGTCAAAAGGACCGTCCGTTGCCCACTGGCTACGAGACCCTGTTTGGAGATAGAGAAGGACAAATCGCCCATGCTGTGATAACCACGTCATGGGGGAGCGAAAATGGGTTCAGTCGCTTGATTAACACTGGGACCGGCTACAACTTATTGCTTGGCAATTACCAAGATTATCGGCTGGCCGTTTATTTGAAATTCAGCAATTTGCCCGACAGCGCTCAAGTCCGTGAAGCAAAGCTATACCTCAGGTCCAATACCATAGATTCGACCCTCCTGAGCACCAATACCTCTTTCGACATAGCAGTTTACCGCGCCAACATGGATTGGTCGAATGACCAGGATCCGGAATTATATCTGGATCAATTGCCATTTCAACAACCCTATCTGAGTATTGCCACTGTTACTCCTGATTCGTTGGGAAAAATCACTTTGAATCTGGACAGTGACTTGGTGACCGATTGGGCCGATACAATCACCGGGATGACCAACAATGGCATTTGGCTAATCGCTCCAGACCTGCAAGGGCTGCGGAGTTTCTATTCAGCCGAGAATGCTGATGCTACTGTCAACCCCCAACTTTCGTTGATCTATACACCGAAAGATTCGGCCGCCTCGGTTCTGGATACCACCAGCGTTACCGCTGCTACGGATGCTTTTGTGGTCATTAATCCAGATCAAGTTCTTTCTGGGCTTCCTCCTGATCTGTTATATGTGGGGAAAGGGCTTGCCTTCCGCAGCATCATTCGATTTGATTTCAGCCAGCTGGATTCCACCATCCAAATTAATCGTGCGCTATTGAAGCTCGTGGTCAATCGCGGCCACAGCTTCCCTGGCCTCTCGGCGGCCAGCGAGACCTACATTTTGCGCAAAATCGAAGCGAGCACCACCAAAGGCGAGGTGGATGAGAATCCCTCTTCTACGGCTTTTACTGGAACCTTAAGCGATAGTACGCTCTCGTTTGATGTAACTTCGGTGGTTCAGGGATGGTTGAACAACAATTTCCCCAATTATGGCTTTTTGGTCCGCTCGCTCAACGAAACCCAGTCGCTGGCGCGCGTGGCTTTTTATTCTTCAAAATCAGGCGCCATCGATCTGCAGCCACGGCTTGAATTGTACTTTACCACGCCCCCAAAGCAACAGTTCTGAATCACGGTGGAAAGCACGTCGCAAACCGATGTCGCAAATCGCCACCCAAAATTTGGATCGAGTTTATTTTTTTAATTTCTGGAGATTGTGAGGATGAATATCAAATACAGATCAAATTTGTTCATGATGATCACCGTCTTGTTGGTTGGGACGCACGCGCTGGCCGGCTCATTTTATAATTCCCGCGGATTAGGCGAATTGAAATTTCTGTCCAATGCTCAGGCAATCGGCATGGGCAATTGCCTCATTGCTGTGCCCGACTACTATCAGATCAATGTGCTCAATCCGGCTGGATTGGTCTTTACCCCGATCACCCGATTATCTGGGGATTTTATCCACGAGGCGATCTGGAACCAGACCGATCAGGTCGATGGATTTGTAAAATACACCAATTTAAACGGGATCGCCTTTGCCGTGCCATTGCAAAGCCAAAAGCTGGTCACCGCCATCAGTTTGATCCCAGCCAGCCAATTCGATTATGAATATAGCCAGCCTGGCAGCATCAATGATTTCAATTTTGTGAAACGACTCAGAGCCAAGGGCGGGCTCAATAAAATCTCCTTTGGATTTGGCTGGGCCATGGACGCCACTGTCTATCTGGGCAGCTATTTCAATATCAATTTCGGCAAATTCGAACAAACCTGGTTGGTCGATTATGTCTCCGACCTGTTTTGGGACTCGGCCAATCGACTGACCCGCAAAATGCACGGGATGAGTTGGACCGCAGGTATCGTTTTTCAGCCTGCCCACCAATTCTACCTGGGTGGCATCTTCTCCAATTCGTATCGCTTAACCGCCACCGATGAAATTCTGAATTATACCCAAAAATCGTCGTCCATTTACACGGTGGATCAGCTTATCAGCGAGGATCAGCACGTGAAGGTCCCAAAAATGTGGGGTGTTGGCATCTCATATAAATTAAAAGATAAAATGCTCATCAGCAGCGATTTCAGCCACCAGCCGTGGTCGGATTTTGAAGTGGACGACCAATTATCCTCCGATTACCGCGATAGCTATCGCTGGGGTCTGGGGATCGAACGCCTGCCCAGCAAAAACATGGTAGCCAATTATTATCAGCGAATGACCTATCGCGCTGGATTTTCCTATCAGCAACTAAATTTCAAGACAGACGGCGATCCAGTGGCAGAATATGGCTTCAGTCTGGGATTAGGCTTCCCCTATTCTGAGGGATGGGGACGGATGGATGTAGCGCTGCGATATGCCCGGCGGGGCAATTTATCGATCAATCCAGTCGAAGAGGATATCTTCCAATTCGTGATCTCAGTTGCCACTGGCGAAAAATGGTTCGTTCGAAGACAGTAGCATTCTCTCGGATAGCCTCAGGAAAGTGGCATACTACCTTCTGAACAACATCGTCACAGATCGAGGATGATTCAACCGGATTGATCGCTGGAAAAAAAAATTTTTCTTGAAAACAGCTTTCACAAAGCGCTCTCGGGAATCGACGCGCATGGGATCGGCCTTTTGTCGTGAATTCAAAGATTCTCAAAGATGCCTTTTGGTTCAGACAACAGAATCTTAACCCGTATGCTTCATCGGTCCTCGACAATTTTTCTGAAGGCATTCTTGTTGAAATAAACACAGCCTAATTCATGATCCCGATGATCAATGGTCGAGAAGAATTGAAATCGACTAAATTTTTTCTTGCATTTTTGAAAAAAGTTTTTAAATTCAATGTTCTAAATTGCGTCAATTTTTCATGCTATTTAATCAGATCAACGAAAGTTGTGTCATGTGCACCTGGGCAAGGTGCTGGGAAGAATCGATGGACAAATTTATCTGATCGCCGACGGCCACTCTACACTCAAAATGATTAACATGCGGTGATCGCTTTTCATGAACAAAGGAAATCGAGTTAAATAGTTTTTCAAAATTATAATCACACTAAGGAGAAGAACAATGAGGACTTTGAATTGCTTAAGTCCACTTCGCCTCTTCGGATTGCTTTTAATTCTCTCTGTCTTAGTCACTGGCGTCATAATGAATTTCAATTGTGCCCCAACCACCCAGCAAGCTCGACCGATGGTGGACGTAGCACGGCAAAAGGCCATCCAGGACTCGATTCGCAAAGTTTACGAGTACGAATTAAATAAGACCTGGAGTACAGCGTTCGAGCATTACAAGAATAAGAATTATGAAAGCGCGATTAATCCCTTTTGGAAGGTTATTGAATTGGACACCATCGAGCGTTTTAAGGATCAAAAATATTCATTGCTGTCCGATTCTTACATCAAATTGAACAAGCCAGATTCTGCCCAGATCGTGTTGGAGATGGGGGTAAAAAAATATCCAGGCAATGCCTATTTGCATCGAACATTGGCCTACTTTTTAGACAGCCGTGGTCAGTCGGAAGAGGCCATTCAGGAATATCAGAAGGCCATCGAGATCGATCCGTCGCGGCCCGGCGATTGGAAGGCTTTGGGCAATTTGTATATTAAGACCAATCAGATCGAATTGGCCACCAGGGCGTTCGAAAAAGTAACCGAATTAGACCCGGCAGATCAAGATGCCCAAAAAGTACTCAGTCGACTCTATAAGTCGACCGGCGATGCCGAGGCAGCCATCAAACGGATGGAGGAAGTGAAACGGCTCGATCCCAATAATGCCGAAAATCTGTTCAATCTTGGCCGTGAATATTTCAATCTAGAGGATTATAATAATGCCGTACTCAATCTGGAGCTGATGCTGAAGCTGAAGCCCAACGACCCGACCGCCATGGAATTTCTGGGCAATGCGCTTCAGAATCGCGGTGATTTTCGGCGCGCCATCAATGTCTATAATGAAATTCTCAAATTGAAACCCGACCATATCAAAGTGATGTGCGATATGGCCACGTCTTATCGCGAACTGGGCCAATTTTCCACTGCCCGAAATTATGCACGACAAGCCTTGGGAATCGATCCGAAATACGGATTGGCTCGCATTGTCATTGGCGAAATTTATGAGAGTGCGGCAGAAAAATGCTACACGGCCCGAGGCAAAAAAATGCCCGAGTTCGATGACAAGCTCATCTACGATCTGGCCTATCAAGAATATCAAAAAGCTGCCCAGGATCTCCAATTCCGAGAATTGGCCGAGCGAAAAATGAATTACGTGAATCAATCTCGACCCACCAAGGAGGACCTGTTTTTCCATAAAGGACAAACACGACCAAAAGATCCCTGCTACGACTGGATTTACAAATGACATGGTTCGATCGAAGCGGTTCATCCTGCCGCTTCGATCGAGTGATTTGTTCTGGAAAACCATGGATTCTCAAGCGATGATCGTCCTATTTTCCCGCTTGCTTCGCCTGCGTGCCTGCGGAAAAAAGTTATCCGGTTTCTTTTGTTCGAATGCTTCAGTCCGGCCTGTTGCATGGCGAGGGCATCTCACCACAGGCACGATAGCCTAGCATAACCAAAATGAAAATTGAGCGTGCCCAAAAAGCCAAATTGTTATAGAGATGAGTTGTGTCCAAACGAATCGAAGCATCTAAAACCTATGAAATAATCTTGGCTGACATAGCAGGTGAGCGCAATGGACTTGAAGGAAGGCCACTCGCAGTGGGCTCTCTTAACCTGACTGAAATGGAGAGTGATCGTTCATGTCTTGGATGCCGAAAGCAGGATCGTAACAGCTGTGTTTTTGCTATACAAGACAGATAAAATATCAATCTTAAGGTGAATGAAAAGGCACCTATGATCATTGCGTTAGCATCCGATCATGCTGGGTTCGAGCTGAAGACGAAGATAAAATGCTTTTTAGAGGAAGTTGGGATTACCACGGATGACTTCGGTACTTACAAACCCGAGGCGGTTGATTATCCGGACTATGGGGTTTTAGCGGCACGGGCGGTATCCAAAGGCAAGGCAGATCGGGCTATTCTGGTTTGTGGCACAGGCATTGGCATGTCAGTGGTAGCCAACAAGGTGAAGGGGATCCGCGCAGCTTTATGTACCTCGCTGGAAATGGCCGAATTAAGCCGGCGGCATGTCAATAGCAATGTGCTGGTATTAGGCGGGAGAATCCTTGATCATGACCTGGCATTGCGGATCGTTGCGATCTGGCTGAAGACCCCGTTCGAGGGCGAACGGCATTTGAAACGCGTCATTAAGATCCATCAATTGACTGGCTGTTGAGCGATGCCTCACAACCAGTGTTGGCAGCCAAATTCCGCCTTTCCTACCATCTCGTAAAAAAGAATGGTAAATTCATTGATAGGAAACGACATGAAGAATTTAAAAGAAACCGATCCTGAAGTGTATGAGGCGATCAAATTAGAAGTCGCTCGGCAGAATGAAAAATTAGAGATGATCGCCTCGGAGAATTTTGTGAGCCTCGCGGTGTTACAGGCCATGGGGCAGGTTATGACCAATAAATATGCGGAGGGCTATCCGGGCAAACGCTATTATGGAGGCTGCGCCTATGTTGATATCGCCGAAGAACTGGCGCGCGAGCGGGCCAAGCAACTGTTTCACGCGGAGTATGCCAATGTCCAGCCCCATTCTGGGTCTCAGGCCAATATCGCGACCTATTTTGCCTTTGCCAATCCTGGGGACACGGTGATGGGCATGAACCTCGATCACGGCGGCCATCTCACCCACGGAAGCCCGGTCAATTTTTCAGGGCGGCTGTTTCGCATTGTATCTTATGGCGTCAATCGCGAAACTGGATATATCGACATGGATCAGGTAAAAGATTTGGCGCTCAAAGAGAGGCCGAAATTAATTATCACTGGAGCCAGTGCCTATCCGCGCGAGATCGACTATGCGGCGTTCCGCGAAATCGCCGATCGCGTGGGGGCCAAGCTTGTCGCCGATATTGCCCACCCGGCCGGGCTCATCGCCGCCGGATTGATCGGTAGTCCAATACCCTACTGCCATGCCGTCACATCCACCACACATAAAACGCTCCGCGGACCGCGCGGTGGGTTGATTTTGGTGGGCAAAGATGTCGAAAACGATCTGGGGCAGAAAACCCCAAAAGGGACGCTCAAAACCTGGGGACAAATCATCGATTCCAATGTGTTTCCAGGGTTTCAGGGCGGCCCCCTGATGCACGTCATCGCGGCCAAAGCCGTGGCTTTCAAAGAGGCATTGTCCCCGGAATTCAAAGCGTATTCCCAACAGGTCATTAAGAATGCCAAGGCCTTGGCTCAAAAACTGATTAGCTTGGGCTATCATTTGATTTCCAACGGCACCGATACGCATTTGATGCTGGTGGATCTCCGCAATAAGGGGCTCACCGGTAAGCAGGCCGAAACAGCTTTGGAACAAGCCGGCATTACGGTGAACAAGAATATGGTTCCATTCGATGACCAGAGCCCATTTGTCACCAGCGGGATTCGGATTGGAACCCCAGCGCTCACCACCCGCGGCATGAAAGAACCGGAGATGATTGAGATCGGAGATCTCATCAATAAGGTGTTAACCAATATCGGCAACGAAACCGTCTATCAACAGGTTCGCGCCAAAGTGTATGAGCTGTGTCAGCAATTCCCTCTCTATCAATTTGAACTATAATCAGCCGAAGGCCCGATATGCGATGTCCATTTTGTGGCACACCTGATAGCAAAGTGATCGATTCGCGATCGAAAAGTGACGGCAAGGTTGTTCGTCGCCGACGCGAGTGTATTGCTTGCAAGCGCCGCTTCACAACCAAGGAATATGTCGAGGAAAATCCTATTCTGGTGATCAAATGTGACCAGCGCCGCGAGGCTTTCAATCGCGAAAAACTAAAGCAGGGCGTGTTATTAGCCTGTACAAAACGGCCTATCTCGATGGCACAAATCGATGCCCTGGTCAGCTATGTGGAAAATACCATCAAAGATCAATCCAGAGAAGAAGTGACCTCCAAGGAGATCGGCGAAATGGTCATGGAACAGCTTAAAAAGCTTGATCAGGTCGCTTATGTTCGCTTCGCCTCGGTTTACCGGAACTTCCAGGCAATGGACGAATTCCTGCACGAAATTCAGGGGTTGAAATAGCAAGGGGTGGATGAACACAATCGAATTCGTGCAGAACACGGGCAATTTTCAGATACATCCAGAATTGAAATAGCAATGGTTGGATGAACTTGATCGAATTACCAGAGTTGGGCTGATGCTCGAAATAGGTTGTAGTGCAAAATGCGAAATTTCATTCAGACATGTCATTCCTGCGTGTGCAGGAATTTCTTTAACGGCCGCATGATCGGTCAAATCAAAGTCGCGATGCTTGCATCTTGAGGCATGACCGATGAGCCTGGTATTGGGATTTTGCTAATGGAATGAACTAGACTGCGTATCGAATTGTAGCCAGATGGGTTCTATTGAAATTTTATAGCGAAGCATTCATTATTTAGCGAGGTAAAATGAGACTCACGCGATTAACCTTTAAGGGCGGCGTTCATCCGCCGGAGCGGAAGGAATTATCTGAAGATCAAGCCATCGAAGTGCTCCCACCGCCCAGCTATGTGGTCATCCCGGTGCAACAACACTTGGGAGCGCCGGCCGAGCCGATTGTCGCGGTGGGCGACACAGTCCGGATCGGGGATAAGATTTGCGAAGCCAAAGGCTTTGTCTCGGTTCCCTCTCATGCGTCTATTTCTGGCAAAATCAAAGCGATCGAGAAGCGCCCCCACCCAGTGGCTGGTGAAGGGTTAGCGATTGTCATCGAAAGTGATGGCAAGGATGAATTGGCACCGAGCATCGGTCCAGTGGCCAATTATATGGCCATCGACGCGGACGAGATGAAAAAGAAAATCCAACAGGCTGGTTTGGCTGGAATGGGCGGAGCTGCCTTTCCCACCCACGTCAAACTCTCTCCCCCGGCCAATAAACCGATCGACACCTTTATTTTGAACGGGGCGGAATGCGAACCCTATCTTACCGCTGATCATCGGTTGATGCTGGAGCATCCCAATGAAATTTTGGAAGGCGTTCGCATTATCATGAAAATTTTGGGCTGCAAAACCGGCTATATAGCCATCGAAAAGAACAAACCCGATGCCATTGCCCGGTTCCAAAAATTGGTCAATGAATCTGGGGACAGTCTGAAAGTGGTCTCATTGAATGTCAAATATCCCCAGGGCGCTGAAAAACAGTTGATCAAGGCCATCACCAATCGAAAGGTTCCCGCTGGCGGTCTGCCAATGGATGTGGGCTGCTTGGTCCATAATGTCGGCACTGCCAAGGCGGTGTACGATGCCATTGCTCTGAACAAGCCTTTGTATGAACGGGTCGTCACCGTTTCAGGGCTGGGCATTCGCCAGCCGAAAAACCTGCGGGTTCGCATCGGAACTCCATTTCAGAATTTGATCGATTTCTGTGGCGGCCTCAGCGAGGATACCGTTAAAATCATCAACGGCGGCCCGATGATGGGCATCGCCCAATTCACGCTCGATGTCCCGGTCACCAAAGGGACCTCTGGCATCCTGGCATTAACCTCGTCCGAGACGCGGATTGCCGAGCCCCAGCCGTGCATTCGCTGCGGCCGCTGCGTCGAGGTCTGTCCCATGAATCTCCTTCCCAACACGCTGGTCAGGCTCGTCGAATACAAGCGCTTCGACGGAGCCAACGAGCTGGGCGTGCTGGATTGCATCGAATGCGGCTCCTGCGCCTTCGTCTGTCCATCGAAAATCCGTCATGTTCATCATATTAAATTCGGCAAACTGGAAGTGACCAAGATGCAAAAAGCCAAAGCTGCTTGATTATCGTGATAGATAAGGAATCTCTGGTATGGAAAAAAAATGGTTCGTGACTGCTTCTCCTCATATTGCCGATCAAGAATCGATCTCAAAGATCATGTATGGTGTGGTGATCTCGCTGATCCCAGCCATGTTGGGTGCTATTTATTTCTTTGGCATTCGCGCGGGCTGGGTCATTCTGCTGGCAGTCCTCGGCGCCATCGCGACCGAAGCTGGCCTCGAAAAGCTGATGAAAAAGCCATTGACCATCAAAGATGGGAGCGCCGTGGTCACTGGAATCTTGCTGGCGATGAATGTGCCTGCTGAAGTGCCCTGGTGGATCCCATTGATCGGTTCTGCTTTTGCCATCGCTATTGGAAAAATCCCGTTCGGTGGTTTGGGGTATAACCCAATGAACCCAGCCCTGCTGGGCCGGGCGTTCCTGTTAGCCTCCTGGCCCACTCACATGACCATATTCAAAACCAGACCCCTGGAATGGCTGTCTCACCATGCCGGTCTGGCACAATTCTTCGCAAAATTATCACTGTACACACCAGACCCGAAGGCGACGTTCAGCCTTTCTGGCATCGATGTCATCACCACAGCCACGCCGCTCAATGTGTTCAAGCAACAAAAGGACGTTATTTTGCGACTCGCTGATGATCCAACCATGACCGAAAAAGTCAAAACTGCGCACGAGGCCATCAGCCAGTTGTACGACTCGTATGGAAATCTCTTCTGGGGCAAAATCGGCGGATGTATTGGGGAAACCTCGGTCTTTCTGTTATTGCTCGGCGCCATCTACTTGATCTATAAGCGCTATATTCGGTTGCGAATTCCGCTCAGCTATATCGGCACCGTCGCCATTCTGTCGTGGATCTTCGGCGGCGTCGACGGACTGTTCAGCGGTGATCCTTTATTCCATGTTCTGGCTGGCGGATTGGTGCTGGGCGCATTCTATATGGCCACCGACATGGTCACCTCACCAGTGACCCCCAGCGGTGGTTATATTTTTGGCATCGGATGCGGTATCATCACTGTGCTCATTCGCCTGGTTGGCGGCTATCCCGAAGGAGTCTCCTACTCCATTCTCTTAATGAACCTGACCGTGCCGCTGATCGATCGCTATACCAAACCCAAAACATTCGGAAAGGTGAAGAACAAATGAAAGACATCGTGAAATTGGGCGTGATCTTGTTACTGGTTACAGCACTGGCTGGCGCCGCACTGTCGGTGGTTAACAGCATCACCAAACCGCGTATCGAAGAACAGAAACGACTAGTGACCGCTCAGGCATTGGCTGCGGCATTGCCTGAAGCAGCTCATGGCTTAATCGAACCAGATACCACATGCAAAACCATCCAATATTATCGAGGCTACCGCGATAGCTCCAAACAACAATTGGTCGGCTATGCCTACCTCGCCGTGGAAAATGGCTATTCCAGCCAGATCGAGACAATGGTTGGGGTGGATACCACAGGAAAAATCGTTGGGATCAAAATCCTGCGCCAATTGGAAACCCCCGGCCTTGGCACCAAGATCGAGGAAATCCGCTATGGCGAAACCGTGCCCTATTTTCAGCTCCAATTCCTCGATAAGCTGGCCGATCAATTGGCCGTCGATAAAGATGGCGGTCAAATTGTAAGCATTACAGGGGCGACCATCTCATCCCGAGCCGTCACCAATTCGATCAGGAACGGATTTCTCAAACTGCAGCGGGAAATTGGGGCGTTGCAAAAGGAATGAGAATATATTAGTGATCCTCATCAGGAATTCAACCGATGGGAGATTGCTGGAGAAATAAATTTGGCATTCCAGAGTTTCAATCGATCTAAGCGACAACCAATCCATTGCTTTGAGTCTTACGAACAGCCAAAAATAGGGAATCGTTATGTCAGCATCTTATGAGTTCTTTAAAGGATTATATAAAGAGAACCCAATTTTCAGAGTGCTATTGGGATTGTGCCCGACGCTGGCGACCTCCAATTCGTTGCAGAACGCAGTTGGAATGGGTGCAGCGGCTACTTTCGTGTTGTTCTGCTCCAATTTTATCATTTCTTTGATTCGAAAGGGCGTACCCAATAAGATCCGCATTCCAATCTACATTGTGGTCATCGCCACTTTTGTGACCATTACCGATTTGACCATGCAGGCTTTTACGCCGGCGCTGAGCAAATCGCTGGGCGTGTTCGTGCCGTTGATCGTCGTGAATTGTATCATCTTGGGTCGCGCCGAGGCTTTCGCTGGCAAAAACAATGTCTGGCTGTCCATGCTGGATGGACTTGGCATGGGCCTTGGCTTTACCTTCGCATTGAGTCTGGTGGCGATCATTCGGGAATTGTTTGGGACCGGGAGGCTATGGGGCGTTCCGCTATTCGGATCCGGCTTCGAACCCATGCTCATTCTCATTTTGCCGCCGGGGGCATTTATAACTCTGGGTCTATTCATCGGATTTTTCAACTGGCTGGAAGCGAAGCGCGCCCAGTAAGCGGCTGTTCATTTTCGGAGGACCATCGCTATGGAATTAAAAGAACTGTTCATCATCATCATCACCGCGGTCTTTATCAATAACTTCGTGTTTTCCCGGTTCTTGGGCACCTGTCCCTATTTGGGCGTCTCGAAGAAATTGGACTCTGCCATGGGCATGGGAATGGCCGTGATCTTCGTGCTCGTCATGGCATCGGCCGTCACCTGGATCGTCAATAACTTTTTATTGCAGCCCAATACGTCCATTTTCAAATACATCTTCGCCTCCCAGCAGGCGCCAGATTTGACCTTTCTGCGGACCATCGTGTTCATCCTGGTGATCGCCTCGCTGGTGCAATTCGTCGAAATGGTGATCCAGAAATTCAGCCCCACCCTTTACAAGGCACTGGGCATCTATCTCCCATTAATCACCACCAATTGCATCATCCTGGCGGTGGCTATTTTGAACGTCAGTCCTGATCCCCAATATAATTTCAACTTCATCGAAAGCATTGTCCATGGCTTCTCAGCCGGAGTTGGCTTCATGCTGGCGCTCATCCTCATGGCCGGCATTCGGGAACGCCTCGAACTGGCACCGGTGCCCAAGCCATTGAGGGGCGTTCCTATCGCTTTCATTATGGCTGGCCTCATGGCAATCGCTTTTCTCGGGTTCTCAGGCTTGAAAATTCGTTGATCCAATTTACTCTCCACGACTTGCTCCCCTGGTGTCAAAGCCGATGCGTTCCATCGCGCTCGCCAGGGGAATTTTCGGCGGTCTCAACCTGATCGGCTATACTTTGGTCCATCGGCAGCGGCGCTTCATCGCCGCTTTTTTACACATCCAGATCCGCCATCGGCTCAAGCTTCCCATGGAAATGCTGCCAGCGCTCCTTGCCGCGTTCCAGCAGATCAGGGAGGACAGAAGTTAGAGCACCATCATTTGCCCAAAATGAATATCTTAAGTGGCACTTCATCCATTCTTCCTGATGGATGTGTGCCCCGCGGATCGTTCTCCGGCAACATGATTCGAGCATCTATAATAAAAATTGCTGAACGCAATAAAACGTGATGGATCTTCGTCACCGCGAGTTGTGTGATGTCAAAGCTATCTTAGTTGGCAGAAGGATTTTTATCCTTACGAGTTTCTCCTGGACAATGCATTCAATTCGGCCGTGCCATTCCTGCCAATGCGGCAAAATGCTGGCATGGCATTTCGGCCGGTTATTGGAATTTTGCAGCTACAACGAAGGAGCATCTTCGACTCCGTTTTTTCTCGCTTCCAGACTGCTTGAAAATGAAAAGTTGGGGACTCCAAGAGCTATTCCGTGCGAATCGAGGAATCTGGTGAATACACGAAATGTTCGGGACACATAGTTTCCTCGCTCTGGTTCGCCTCGTTCGGAACAAAAGGAAACTTCGGCCGGTTTCGCACTGTCTGCGCGCTCGTCATGATGATGCTCAAGATGGGATTTCTTGGAGGAATTCATTCATACAAATCGGCATAAATATGAAATCATAAAAGGCTATCAACGTACCGGACCAGAATCGACAAATATCAGACCCAAAAATGAACCAAGGTGAATGCATCCATGAATTGCCGTATAAACCACAGCCAGCACATCCTCGCCCCGATCCTCGTTGCGGCGTCCCTGCTTCTCCTCATTGTTCAGTTGAATCCTGCCTGGGGTGCTGACCAGGAGGTCGAAGCCCGGCTCTGGTATTTTCTCCGAAAATATAGCTCCAATAGCTATCATCTGGTCAAACAATATCAAACTTCGCCCGAACGATATCAATTAGGGAGAATAACGATTTCGTTGGGAAAGAAAGGATCTTTGCTTCGCTTCATTGACGGACATTCCGATAAAGAGATTGTCGCCTCGGTCAATACGCTGGTGCATGAAGTCTGCCATGGCTATACGCGAACCATGGCTTACTGGTATATCCAGCAAGATCCGAAGATAGAATATCATTTTGGGGACAAGTACCTGCTCTTTTACATCGATAGCCTTCGCTCGATCCTAGTGCATCAAACTCCCGTTTTTCCGACCAGCGAAATTCATGGGACGATCCCCAAAAAACTTCGAACGCCGCGCTACAAGACATATATCTATCCAGCCAATCCGTCTCTTGGCGCCCAGGTCGATGGCGTCTATGGCTTGATGGATGAGTGGAATGCATATTATCATGGCACCAGGACTGATATTGAGCTATTCGATTATTATCACCAGCAGGGCCAGCTTGAGCCAGGTTACTGGCTCGAATTTTTCTCCGGGGTGAACGGGACCTATTACGCCCATTTGGAATTCAAGTATTATATTTTGAAGTATCTGATGTTCGCTCAACAACATCACCCGAACATTTTCGACCAAATTTTATCGAACCCAAATTTCATCGAGGCATTTCTGACCATCGATCGCAACTTCGCCGATCTGATCGATCGGTATTTCACGCTGAAAGCTCAGATTTTTCGAGAGCTCCAAGCTCAAGAGATCGAATGCAGCGAAGATGAGGAATTCACGTTTATTGGCCATCACGGCCGTGGCAATTTTCTGAACATCTATCGCCAGCTCGAACAGGAGTTGAACCGATCGGAATACCAGGAGATTTTAACCATCATCCGAGCCGCAGGCAAATAACCTATGTGAGGGGATTCACGATGACGGCAATCGACGATTTCATGCAGCGATTATCAGCCCCAGAGCAGGAACTCATCCTGGGATTCACGACGCCATCCAGCATTCAGGGCTTTCTGGATAGCCTTCCCTATAGCGTCGATCTTTTTTACCGCTGCCCACTTCGGGTGTTGCGGGATCGTACCGCCCATTGCTTCGATGGAGCGCTATTCGCCGCCGCCATGCTCAGGCGGTTGGGCCATCCGCCGCTGATCCTCGATCTGCTCCCAAACGACCGCGATGACGACCATCTGCTCGCCTTGTTTCAATTCGATAAGCATTGGGGTGCGGTGGCCAAATCGAATTTTGTCGGCTTGCGATTTCGCGAACCAATTTACCGCTCCATCCGCGAACTGGTGATGTCGTATTTTGAACAATACTATAACGTCGCCGCAGAGAAAACCCTGCGTGCCTACGCAGGTCCATTGAATTTATCCCGATTCGATCGATTCCAGTGGATGACCATGGATCATCACCTGGAACAGATTGCTCAGCACCTGGATCAGCTCCGACGCATCCCGATCATCTCGGAGCGCAGCATCGGAATCCTCTCCCCAGTCGATGCGCGTTCCTATCAAGCTGGGCTCTTCGGCGCGAATCAGGCTGGCCTGTTCAAAATTGATTAATTTGCCATCTATTCGCTCCCTTTTGGCCAGGGCAAAGTGAACCTCAACGGATATGGTGCAGTATAATTAACTCGAATTTGATCGCCAGGAAACTCGATAAAAATTGATTCAAATTCCCTTTTGGCTAACCCGATGCCGTGCAACGAACATTTGGACAATTCGCCAATGGATGGATCGTGAAACAATCCTTATCGGATCAAATTTCTAACAAGGCACCCGGCGCGCTTGCCCGGTGTTTCATCCGTTGATAATTTTTTCAGCAGTCATTTTTGTAATATAGCAGCCGAAATACATCATGTCAGAACAAGAACAAACACCGTCTCGAACCACATCTGATCCCTCGGACAAAAACGAAAAGGTCATGCCGTTTCTGGATCATCTTGAAGAATTACGGCAGCGGCTTTTAAAATGCATCCTTGCTGTATTCAGTCTCAGCATTATCAGTTATATTTTTTCCAAACAGATCATGGCCATTCTGCTGCGCCCATTTCCGCGCAACGAGAAGCTTATTTTTCTGTCTCCCCAGGAAGGCTTTATGATCTATATCACCATCTCATTGTTCGCTGGTCTGATCCTCAGTTTGCCAGTGATCTTTTATCAGCTCTGGAAATTTGTTCGCCCCGGTCTGTATGAAAAAGAACGCAAATATACCATCCGCATTGTCTTTTTCTCGACGTTGTTTTTCATGCTCGGCGCATTATTTTGCTACTTCGTCGTTATCCCTTATGGGCTTAATTTCCTGTTAAGCTTTGCTGGCGACCAGCTAACCCCCACCATCCAGATCAAAGAATATCTGAAATTCATTACGCTGTTGATCCTGGTGTTTGGGATTGTATTCGAACTACCGCTGCTATCATTTTTCTTGACCAAGCTGGGGTTGATCACCCCGCAGTTTTTGCGGACTAAACGGCGCTACGGTATTGTGGCCATCTTCATCGCTGCGGCAGTGCTAACGCCAACGACGGATATCATTAGCCAATTGCTTTTGGCAGTGCCGCTGATGGTTTTATATGAAATTAGTATCTGGGTATCCAAAGCCTCCTTGCCGAAAAAAAAATCCAGTAAGAAGCCGAACGTGGAGGACCAGAAGGACAATGATTCCTGAGACCTATCGGCAAATGTCAGACGCGGAAGCTCGGCAACGCATTCTGGAGCGCAAATCTCACCTGGGTCGTCGTTTGGTCATTCTGGGGCATCACTATCAACGGGATGACGTGATTGAATTGTCCGATTTTCGCGGCGATTCCTACGGCCTATGTCAGCGCGCTGCTGAGCAAGCCGAGGCGGAATTTATTGTGTTCTGCGGCGTTCACTTTATGGCAGAAGCCGCCGACATCCTCTCTCGCCCGGAGCAGATCGTCCAAATGCCCGATGTAACCGCCGGCTGTCCGCTGGCCAATTTCGCCACCCTCAGCGATGTGCAAGACGCCTGGCAGCAACTGACTGAGATCTATGGTGATGATCATATTTTGCCAATCACCTACATCAATTCTTCAGCCGAAATCAAGGCGTTCTGTGGCGAACATCACGGCGCAGTGTGCACCTCTTCCAACGCCAAGGCCGCGATGCAATGGGGCTTTCAACGTTCCCAACGCGTGATGTTCTTCCCGGATCAGCATCTTGGCACCAACACCGCCAATCAACTGGGCATCCCACGAGAGCAACGGATCATCTGGGACCCGGCGCTTCCGCGCGGCGGCAATACCAAAGAACAAATTCAACAGGCGCGGCTTATCCTCTGGAACGGCTATTGTCATGTCCATACCTGGTTCAATCTCAACCATGTTACAACCATTCGACAATCGTTCCCAGCCGCGAAAATCGTGGTTCATCCCGAATGTCCCGAGCCAGTGGTGAACGCCGCAGATGCCAATGGATCCACATCGTTTATCATCAACTATGTGGAACAAGCCAGCCCTGGCACCATGATCGCCATCGGCACAGAATTGAACTTGGTGCACCGGTTGGCTAAGGTCCATCGCGATAAAAAGGTGGTGCCACTGGCTCGATCGCTTTGTCCCAACATGTACAAAATCAACCTGCACAACCTCTGCTGGACGCTCGATCATCTCGGCCAGGTGAACATCGTCGCTGTACCTGACGACATCAAACGGAATGCCCGACGTGCCATCGACCGAATGCTTCAAATCAAATAGTTGCGAAATCAAAGGAACGATCTAACTGTGAGCCAAATGTGCTATCGCATTGTTTCTCAGCCGAGAGTGGACCTTCATATTCATTCCAATCGATCGGATGGCTTTTTTTCGACGCGGCAAATCATCGATTACGCCCGAAAAATCGGCCTAAAAGCTATCAGCATCACCGATCACGATGATATTGCCGGGCTGGAAGAAGCGCAGCGCTATAGCCAGCAACAGGACATTGAGTTAATCCCCGGTGTTGAGCTTTCCGCCAAATTCAAGTCATTTGATCTCCATTTGCTTGGCTATTTTTTTGACCCCCGCAATCCGCAATTGAACCAATACATCGAGTTCTTTCAGCAGGAACGACTGAGGCGCGCTAGAAAAATCCTGGAGCTGCTTAAAAACCATGGCATACGACTCTCGTTGGATTTGATCTTAAAGAAATCTGGCCAAGGCTCGATCGGCCGTCCTCACATTGCTGAGGCCATGGTCGAAGAGGGATACGTCCACTCCTACCAGGAAGCCTTTAACAAATATATCGGCGACGGCGGGCCATGTTGCGTGCCCAAGTATAAAATTACTCCCGGGGACGCAATTTCGCTGATCAATCAGGCCGGGGGGGTATGTGTCATCGCTCATCCAGGCATGGACATCTCCGATGACGGCCTGATCGATCTGATCAAACTCGGTCTCCACGGCATTGAGACAATCCACCCTCGCCATACCCAGCAACAGGTCGATCACTACCGCGAAATCATTCAAAAATACCAACTGTTAGAAACTGGCGGCTCCGATTGTCATGCCGAAAATAAATCGCCAGTTATGATCGGACAATTCAATATCCCATATCTCCTCGTCGAAAAAATGAAGGCAAGATTAGGAAGGCAAAAATAGCAGGCAAGGCATTCCAGCTTGTCATAGGAATGGTGCAATTGGCCTTCGCGCATCATTTCATCAATCGCTCCAGGCTTGGAAAACGCGCAGCTATGAAAAAGAAAATTCCACCGAGCAGCATCCATTCTTTCTGGATTTAACCTTCTCAACTGATCAAAATGCAATTCGTGGGCTGTTCCCCAATAAATCCTGCCAGACATGATGAAATCCGGTTGCAGTGGCAAAATGATTTATTAAGATTGATCCTCTCGCTGAGAAAAAAACTTTATTCACCTCAATAGCAAATCTGAACAGGACGTCACGAGGCCTCCCTGATCCGGGAGGTGGTGCACCCGGACAATAAACGGACAAAGGTTCTGATCGCCAGATCATCATCTCCTCAGGTTAATTTGGAATCCGATGGTAGTATCTCAGAGAAAGGACAAATATCTCTTCGCGAGTTCAAGTTGCAGGGTTAGGCGATGACTCTATATCCTAACTTAGTACCTAAACGAAAGCGGCAAATTTTGGGCGAGGCTGTCATGGCAAGCGGAGCGAAGCAATCTCTTCGCTTTATGTGATTCAATGAGATTGCTTCGGCATCCGTCAGTTAGCGGACGCCCTGGCATGACCAGAAAACCTAAAGAATATGACTCTTCGTTCAAACACTATTTGGGTTGAGGCTAAGGAGCGCATAGGGGGATCTCCCTAAAGCGCTGCAACAAAAGCTGCATCGTTTGATTGCACCACCAAATCCGCCCATGGCATGGACGAGCAGCAAGATTTCCATTTCCTTCAATTGTGGAACCGAAACAGAATCAAATCTCCATCCTCTACCACATAATCCCGGCCATGGATTGCAACCAACCCTAACTCCTTTAATCTGGCCTCAGAACCATGCTGGACCAGATCTGGGTATTTGATCACCTCTGCTTTAATGAATCCCTTTTCAAAATCTGAATGAATTTTTCCCGCCGCTTGCTGCACTAGCGTGCCACGCGGAATGGTCCAGGCATGCGCCTCGTTTTTGTTGGCGGTAAAAAAGGTGATCAGATTCAACACCTGGTAGCCAGCCCGAACGATCTGATGCAGACTCAATTCGTCCAATCCCCACTCCCGCAAAAATTCTGGCTGAGTCTCTGGATCAAGCTGAGATATTTCCTCCTGAATTTTTCCGTAGATCACCACGCAGGGCTCGTGGTTCTGCTCGGCATAGGCCTGCAATTGTCTCGCATAGCGGTCATCTTTGAAATTCTCCTCGCCGACATTGGCGATAAAGATAGCTGGCTTCATCGTTAGCAAATTGAGATCCCCAATGGCTTCTCGCGCCTCAGGCGAAAGCTTCATCCGTTTCAGCGGGATGCCCTGAGATAGCTGCTGGTGGATCTCTAGAAAGATCTCCTGTTGCACCTTCAATTTCGGATCGCCAGATTTTATCGCGCTACTGAGCCGCGCCAACCTTCGCTCCACTATCTCCAGGTCTTTCAAGATCAATTCCATCATTACCACTTCAACATCGCCTACTGGATCGAGGTGGGGAGTCACATGGGCTACATTTTCATCTTTAAAACAGCGAACCACATGAGCAATTGCATCCACGCCCTGAATATGATTCAGAAATTGATTGCCCAATCCCTCCCCTTTGCTCGCTCCTTTCACTAGCCCGGCAATATCGACAAATTCCAAGGTCGTCGGCGTAACTTTGGCCGATCCAACGATCCGGGCAATGGTTTCCAGACGTTCGTCTTTGAGCGGCACGATGCCGACATTTGGTTCGATCGTACAAAATGGATAATTTGAAGCCGGGACCTGGAGCGCCGTAAGCGCATTAAAGATGGTGGATTTTCCCACATTGGGAAGGCCAACTAACCCACATTTGAATCCCATGATCGTCTCTGCAAATTATCGGTAAGTGTCACTATGGCGCTATTTCGCTGGTTGTGTAACGCTATCTGTCGACCAGCGGACAAGCACCTTTTTTTGGCTAAATCTCAGCATCGATAAAAAATCTCTCCCTGCTGTTAGCAAGTATGGAATCACATCATCCTATGAAATTTCAATCTCAGCAAAAAATCGAATGAGTAGACCCAGCGATCAAACTTATTTTTAACTGAATTTGGTGAGTTATTATACAAAATAAATGCCTCGTTGTCAAGTATTATTTAAAACCGAAATTTTTAGAATGAACTCGTGCACTGGAAAATCACAACATGCTGCTCCTGAAATAGGAGCAGCAATGTCCAAAAATTATTTGGGAACGAGCGCTTTCTATGCTTTTCCGCATGCTGGAGGGTCGTTTGATTGGGCACAATTTCATTTTACAATTCCTGGGAAAATCACTGCTGTCCCAAATGCTTAACCGGAAATCCTTTTTGGACAAGAGCGAGGGAAAATATGAAATGAACCAGAGGAACGCCCACAGTTGAGATGTCCGCGCCATCAATTCCGTAAGACCCTATCGTGAGGTGTTACTTGTCCCATCGCATTGCTGGATTTGCGCCGCCTGCCTGACTTTTGCCTTTCACTCTTAGCTTCTTCACATCCAGTTTCTGCCGCATGAAATTTATTTCATATAGCACTTTCTGATCTCCGCGTCTTTTGTGCCCCTTTTTCAAGGCAAATTCAGGGCAAATTCCAAAACCGTCTGAAAATTTATGAAATGAAAAAGAGGTCTGTTAACTGAGATTGCTGAGGGATTAAAAATGGCCGAATTCAAATTTGCTTGTTCATAAAAGGATCGTGCCGCATCGTTGCCTTGCTGAGCCCAACAATAATCTGTACGAATCCAATTGCCGCATCGAATTGGCTCATCGTCAAGCCATGATGGTCCATGAAAAAAGCATTTGCATTTTACCCTCAAAAGTCTTATATTCGACAAAATTTATATGGGGAAAGGAACGCTGGCATTGCACCAATTGGCCAAGTTGATCTTGCTGGACAATTTTAATACGACTTGGTCAAACGTATTGTGCCACTTTCATTTTGCGAGTGAAATCCAGCAACCCTTCGCCCTGACCCGCTACCTTGTGGGTACCCCCTTTGGTTGTTTCAAAAAAGAAAAACGATATCTTTTGAAGCCGGACCAATCAGATTAGGGGATTTAGGGTGGACGGTGGAGCGAATTGAACTACCGAGTGCTAAGGCCCGATCTTTTCTCCGAACGGCTGATACTAAATTCCAACGAACTATATCAACCAACTGATAATGATAAACAGGATGGAATCGACTTATGAGCGATGGCATGTATCACGAGGAAGAGTACAGGCGATTTTATGAGAATTTACTCCCATTGTTGAATGGTCCGAACATTAAGCATGTCGATTTGAACGATTTGAAAAAACCGGCGCTGGAGACTGGCGTGAGAACCAAATTCGGCTCATACGGCTGGCGTTCGGCCATGTCCAGCCGATTGGGTGGCAAGACGGTGTATCTTGGTAGCAAGAACGTCTGGCTCCCGAACCCGACAGATGTGCAGAAAAATTTGATCGAAAATGCACCCGAGCAGCTGCACAAGGTGCTCTATTACATGCGCACTTTGCCGTTTGTTCATCTGCGCCGGCAGATGGGCAATAATGGCGAGTTCAATCCGATTTGCAATTTGTATATGTCGGTGGCCGATCCCAAAAATTACCGCATCGCCTACATGTGGGGCAATACCTTGTTCCCGCCAAGCAAGCGACCTGGTCCTGAATTTATCATGATCCATATTCCCGAGGAACATCAGATTCGGCAACAGGTGTTGGCGCTGCCGGAGTATAATCTGAACATCTGTCTCGGTTCCGACTACATGGGCGAGGATAAAAAAGGCTTTTTGCGCCAGGCCATGTGGTGGGCCGACGAACACGGCATGTTGGGGCTCCATTCTGGTACCAAAACGGTTTATGTGAGAGATGCAAAAACCAATAAGATCAAAGTCTATGGCGTCTTTCTATTCGGCCTCACCGCCACAGGCAAATCCACCTGGTCCTGCCATCAGTTGGGCTTGAACCATAGGCAGGGCGAAAAAACCGAGGCCACCCAGGATGATATCGTGTTTCTGAGAAACGATGGCTCGGCTTACGGCAGCGAAGCCAATTTCTTCGTAAAAACCGATGTCGATAAAAATCTGCAGGAGGCGATGTACTATGCCCTCATCGACAAGACTGCCCTGTACGAAAACGTAATGATCGACGCTGCAGGAAATCCTGACTTTTTGGATGAGCGACTCTGCGCCAATGGTCGGGCTGTGATCCGCAAGGATAAATTGCGCATCCAGCGAGGCCGAAAATTGGTGCCTATCGAATCCAAGACCATCAATCTGCCGTCGCTGGAGGAACTGGACGGATTGATCTTTGCTTTCATCACTCGACGGAACACCATCATGCCGTTTGCTCAGAGGTTAACACCCGAGCAAGGCGTGATGGCCTATCTCTGGGGGGAATCCACCCATAGTTTTGCGACCGTGCCTGCAAAAGCCGGTGAATCGGTGCGCATTGTGGGCACGGACGATTTCATCATCGGCTCCGAAGCCCGCAAAGTGAATCGCTTTTATAATATCATCATGAATTTAGTGGACAAATACCCAGGCAAGGTGCAATTCTTCCAATACAACACTGGTGGCGTAGGCGAAATTTTGAACGAATATATGGAGAATGGTGTCAAGAAAAAACAACTGGTGCGCAAGGTCACCCGTGTCCCCATCGATCTCATGGCGGCCATCCAACGCGGCGATCTAAGGGGAACCAACCAATATCGGAAAGGCATTTTCGGTACTGAGGAGATCGTGAGCTGCGAGGGGTATGATCTTGAGCAATACAGCCCTTTCAAGCTCTATTCCCAGGAACAAATCGATTTTTATCTAAAAGACATCGTCGAAGGCCGGCGCAAGTTCACCGAGCGCATTGCCAACCAGGGGTTGAAGCCAGAGATCGTTAAGATTGCAGAGGAATCCTTTCAAATTGTCAAATCCACGGAGCCGAAGAAAGTATTTTTTCCTGATAAGACAAAACCAGAAGAAGTGGAAATCCCAACGCCCAAAAGCTGGGTGAGTAAGGTCAGGCCGCCACGGCCTGTGGGGTATTGAAGAAAAGAATTCATATCCCTTTAAAATAATTTAAGTCATCGGAATATTCTTGTTGCCAAATTATGAGAATTACCGACCACCCTGAAGTCGATGCGATGGGCATTCGCTTGCACGAAACGACTATTACCACCAAGCATCTCAGAGAAGCGATCACCTCTGCCTTCGATGGCAAGGGAAATTTAGCAGGCATCGAAATATTGGATGTCCTCAGGCGGCTGGGAATAAGACATTTTTATGCCAGTTATTTTGGAAGATAGTGTTCTGGCTCAATAAAAAGATCCGTGTTTTAAACCTGCGAAAGGCCAAACAACCTCCCGCAGAAAATTTTTAATCCTTTCGCGACGCTCTCACACCCAGCGCCGACAGAATCACCAAAACAAACCCAATCCCGGTGCCAATCAATCCGTTTTTGATCTGATGGCTGGTAATTCGTCTCACCACAAACCCACTGAGTTTTTGTTCAATGGAAATATAAGTGAAAACCAGCATCAGGATGCCCAGTGCGGCCAATGTCATCAACATCACTTTGAACCAGGTAAGCGACAATCCCTTCCAATACCAGATAAACAACAGCAATACCAGAACCGCAAAGGCTGGGATCAACCAGAGCGGCGCCGCTTTTTGAGCAAAATAGAAACCCGAGCCAACGATTTTTTTGCCGCTGCAGCTCACCTCTAACCAGGGCAGAAAGAAACAGACCAGAATGATAATGGCGCCAGCCGGGGATAGCCAGGCAAAAAAGCTGCTTCGAGAGGAATGGGTGTTTAGTTGCTCCATAGTGATTTTCCGTTTCGGTTAGGTTTTAAAAGGCTTACGCCTTAACTGCTTTTTCGATATTAAAAAATTTTTCAGTCATTGTCAAGGGGGAAAATAAGATTCGTCTAAAAATGCTATAAAAGGCTTACGCCTTAACTCCTTGCTTAAAAAACTGTTGCGAACCGACCAAAGATTTGCTATATTCAGGCATTCAAAAAGGTTTTGTAATTCATGCTTTATCTGGTTAATTTGATTTTCACCATAGCATTTAACCCATTCGAATGATTCGATCGACTAAAAAATATGTTATCTTGCTTTCCCAGATCATCCTTTTGATCGCAATCACGCTGATCGTTTCCTATTTCAATCTGGATATCAAAATTCAACGCCTGTTTTATCGAGCCGATTCGGCCTCGGGCTGGTTTTATAAGGACAATCCCTTATGGCGATTCGGCTATCATTATGGCACGTTGCCCGCCATCTTTCTGGCGTTTGCAGCGGCGCTCGGTCTTATTATGAGCTGGCTCAAGCCGAAAATGAAGCGCTGGCGCCGCCATTTTCTGCTGATCATCCTCACGCTGATCATCGGGCCTGGCCTTTTAGTCAACGCCATTTTTAAAGACCATTGGGGCCGCCCCCGTCCCAGGCAGGTTCTGGACTTCGGCGGCAGATGGGAGTTCAAAGAGGTGTGGGAACCTGGCACGCCTGGTAAAGGGAAATCGTTCCCCTGCGGCCACTGTTCCATGGGTTTTTTCTTCATTACTCTCTACTATTGCTGGAAAAGGAATCATCAATTGCTGGCCTATGCCAGCCTCGTGTTCAGCCTGGGGCTGGGAACATACATCGGTTTGGCCCGGATGGCCCAGGGCGGCCATTTCTTCTCCGATGTGCTCTGGTCCGCTGGCCTTACCTTCCTGACAGCCACCGTTTTGTTCTATTTTATATTGAAAATTCCAGAACATGAGTCGCTATCGACTGAGGGCCAAACAGAGCAAAAGGTGGTCAGTACTAGTCCCAAAAAGCGACTCCTCATAAGCATTGCTATTCTGGTTGCATTGGCGATCTTGATCTTCACTTTTCTATTTTCCAAGCCGTTCTATCGTGAATCGTTTCATCATATCAATAAAGAAGGGACTTTCAAGGTCATCAAACTCCATTTCGATCTGAATCGCGGCGACATTGTGGTGCGACGCGGCAGTTTCGATCAAGCTATTCAGATCAAAACCGTCGCCCAGGGATTCGGCTTTCCGAGATACCGTTATCACAGCGATTTATCCCAGCAAGCGATGGGTGATACATTGGCTGTTACTTATCGGTTTATTTTCAAAGGGCTGTTCAATGAACTTGATATTCAAACCATGGTGCAGATCGACTCGCTATATCCGGTTTATATTTCAGGTGGCAGCCAAAAAGGCAGTATCATGTTCGAAGCCCCAAAGTTCAAATCGAATCAATGACCGTTCCCAGAAGTGTTTCGAGGTTTGAATTTTGTCATGCCTTCGGGTGGGATGGGCCAGACCATCGGCTGGCATTTGATTCGCGCCATTCGTATCATTGCTGGCCCTCGCGGGGAAAATGCTTTTATCCCTCCGCAAGCCGAAAATGAAAAATTCTATGCTCAGCAGGCCCTTTTGGTCGTGGCAATTTTGTTTCATTTCATGTTTTTCGCGAGCAAATGACCCGATTTTTCACAGATCCTGTTTATTTTAACCATTCGAACTCGGATTGATTTTGACCGACCTTCATGAAAAAGGGGATTTGATATGACTGAAAACCTCTCCCAAACTGAATTGACCAATCTCATTCGTTCTGTATTTTCATTGCAGCCCGAGGATAAAAATCTGGCCATCCTGGTGGATGTCCCCGATCAAATCATTCCAGATAATCCTGATTGGCAGCAGCGACGGCAACTGGCTTCGGATTGGCATTGGAAATTGAACCAGGCAAAGACCGAGCTGGGATTGGATCGCGTTGACCTGATCCTTTATCCGAACGTGCATAGCAATAATGCCGATTTGCCAGCCACGGCCTTTTTCTATGATGGCGATGTTTCCTCGATCGATGCCTCCACCCTATCGGGCCTTGGCCGGGCGTTTCCCTTTGAATTTCAACTCAGCCAGTATCAGACCCTTCTGGCGCCGACCGAGTTTTCCACTACGGCGCCGTTGAAACTGCTCGCTAAAAAATATCATTTCCGAGCGGCGACCATGCCTGGCTTTTCCGCTGCCATGATCCCGGCATTGCGGCTGGATTACGAAGAGATCCATCGCCGCGTCGAACAAGTCAAGCGATATCTGGATGCGGCTATCGGGGTCGCTATCGAATTTCGCATCACCGCAGGTGAAGCATATCAGGTCCATTTCGATCTGCGTTATCGAACGGCCCATGCCAGCGGCGGTCGCTTTCCCGAACCTGGCGTGGCCGGGAATCTCCCCAGCGGCGAGGCCTATATCGTCCCTTATGAAGGCGAGAAAGGCGAGCCAAGCTTATCCCATGGAATACTGCCCGTTCAATTCGGCGAGGAAATTGTCCTGTACCGCATCGAAGAAAATATCGCCCGAGAGGTGATCAGTAGCGGTCCGGTTTCGTCCCAAGAAGCCCAAAAAATAAAATCAGAACCGGCTTACGCGAATATCGCCGAGATCGGCTTTGGGGTACTGGGCGATTTCGGAGTGAAACCGATCGGCGAGGTTCTGCTCGATGAAAAATTGGGCCTGCACATTGCGTTCGGCCGCAGCGACCATTTCGGCGGCGCTATCGGAGTGAAACACTTCTCCTCTCCCGAAAAAGTGATTCATATCGATCGCATCTACATTCCCGAGACTCAGCCCAACATCACACCGACAAAAGTCGAACTTCATTTCGAAAACGCCAATCCTTTGGTGATCATCGCCCAGGGAAAATATCAAATTTGGACTTGAGCTTGAAATTTTGAGGACTCGTATGGCACATCTGCCATTCAAATCGTCCGATGGGGCATCCTTATCAACATCGGGCGAGCGCTGCTCTTGATCTGACATTTCATTCTTCCATCAATCCCTTATTTCATAATTGCTCCGAACGAATAGCGCTATTCCGCTCTATTCTCTCATGTTATGGCTTCATCTTTTCGGCGCTCCATTTGCCCAATGTCACCGCAATGTAAAAATTTTGTCTCGGCAAAAATAATTATTGACTCTTAAAAAAAAATTTTATTTATTTGCAGCTTTAAAATTTGGGATGGATATGGCAAAAGACGATTTCACAATTTGGAACGGCTCAATCACCGCGCCCCGGGGCTATCGGGCTTGTGGGATCCGCTGCGGGCTCAAGCAGCAAGGACTGGACCTGGCGCTGATGGTGAGTGACGTGCCGGCAGCGGTGGCAGCTATGTTCACGACCAATCGGATCAAAGCAGCGCCGGTGATCGTTAGTCAAGAATTGGTTAAACAAGGCCGCGCTCAGGCGCTGGTGATCAATAGCGGCAATGCCAATGCCGTCACTGGCAAAAAGGGCCTGGCGGATGCCACTGCCATGACCGAGCTCGTCGCACAGGAGCTCAAGCTCGATCCATCCTCGGTGTTGGTCGCTTCCACCGGGGTCATCGGTCACTATCTGCCAATGGACGTGATTCGAGCTGGGATCGCCGAGGCCTGTCGCTGTCTTTCTTCTGATGGCGGCAACGACGCCGCCCGCGCCATCATGACGACAGACACCCGGCCTAAGCATTTCGCCATCGCTTTCGAGATCGACGGCCACGCATGTCACATCGGTGCCATGGCCAAGGGCAGTGGCATGATCCATCCTCAGCTTGCCACTATGATCGCCGTGTTCACCACCGACGTCGCCATCCGATCGGAGTTGCTCCACGAGGCGCTGGCCGAAACCGTGGCCGAAACCCTCAATGCTCTGACCATTGACGGGGAAACGAGCACCAATGATTCGGTCTTTCTGTTTGCCAATGGGTTGAGTGGCAATCTCCTGATCACATCCAAAGGGGAAAGCTACCGGAAATTTTTATCCGCACTGAAGCAGATTGCTTTAGCCATTACCAAGGAATTGGCGGCAGATGGCGAAGGGGCCACCAAATTCGTCACCGTAACCGTGGAACAGGCGGCCTCGCGCTCAGAAGCGTTTCGCGCGGCCAAGGCCATCGCCAACTCCCTGCTGGTGAAAACGGCCATTTTCGGACATGATCCCAATTGGGGACGGGTCATCTCCGCCGTCGGTGCTTCAGGGGTCAAGCTCACCCCCGATCGAATAACGATCAAATTCGCCAATATCCCGGTAGCTAAAAACGGCACTGCCATCGATTTCGATCGGGCAGCCATGAAAACCGCCCTCCAGGAGTCTGACATCTCCATCTCTGTAGCACTCGGCGCCGACGATGCCTCTGCCACCGTTTATACCTGTGATCTAACTTATGATTATGTTAAGATCAATGCTGAGTATCATACCTGACGTCAGCATCACGGTAGTGAGCTTCGGCGACTTGAGAACCCTGGATTCGTGCTGAAACGAGCGTTAAGCGCCTCGTCTCAAACATCCTCGTAGATTTCGAAATTGTCCAGCTATGCAACTTAAAATTCTATTTAGCAGGATGAATTCATTCTGGTGTTGATTATTTCCACTTCGTTCGATGCTTGGTTTGATCCTTACATCATCCTGCAAGAAATGATAATATGCTTCACGAAGATATAGTCGGTCAATTAGATTTTTTCCATTCACCGGTTGGATAAAAGAACTCATTCAGCTCAATAGCAACCATGAGCGGGACATGATGAACCTTATTACCTTATCCGCGATATGAAAACAAAATTCATGGAAACAGCATGCCAAAATGAATATGTTTTTTAAGCTAACCCGCGAAACCCACGGCAAAGGCTGACAGCCTTGGCTCGCTCCCATGCTTTTGGGGGACGGCACAGTATTGTTGGGCAGATCGCTGTGATTTTTTGCTGCAAGCATTCCTTGTAAAGATGATTAAGTAGATCGTGAGCACGACATTTCTTTGAGCATGAACGAAATTCATGCTTTTTGTTTTGATCCTGATTTTCGGCTGAGCTGTTAGATGATATTCTTAACCAACCTTTCTTTGGAGCAAGGCCCATGAGACGCATTGGAATCATCGGCGCAACCGGTTATACTGGGGAGGAATTGCTGAGAGTATTGACTCGTCATCCCAAGGTTACCGTGACTTTCGCAAGTTCTGAACAGGAGCAGGGACAGCCGATACGAAAAATATTTCCCCACTTGCCGCACTATCATGATATGGCTTTTTGTTCGGCGCAGCAGGCGACATCCATCCCAGTGGATTTGGTGTTTCTCTGCCTTCCCGCCGGACAATCCGCCAAATGGGCCCGACCGTTCCTGGAACAGTCGGTTCAGGTAATTGACCTGGGCGCGGATTTTCGCTATAATAATGCCACAAGTTATGAGCGCTGGTGCGGCGAGCCGCATCCGGCGCCGGAATTGCTCCACCAAGTGGTCTACGGACTGCCAGAATGGAATCGTGAGCAAATTAAAGGCGCGCAGCTGGTGAGCAACCCGGGGTGCTATCCGACAACGGTATTGCTCGCTGTTCTTCCGCTGCTTAGGGCGAATGTCCTTGCGGATGACCAGATCATTGTCGATTCGAAATCCGGCCTGTCCGGGGCCGGGGCTTCTCCTTCCAAGACGACCCATTTCGGCGCAGTTCATGAAAACTTCAGCGCCTATAAGCCAGGCAGGCTCCACCGTCATGTGGGCGAGATGGAACAGGAGCTGTCCAAGCTGGCCGGTCGGCCGATTCAGGTGGTCTTCACCCCGCACTTAGTCCCCATGTTTCGGGGACTTTTCTCCACTATTTATATTCGCTTGACGTCTACCCTGAGCCGATCCGATTTAATTACGATTTTCAACAATGCCTATCATCACGAACCGTTTGTCAAAGTGCTGGATGACGCATTGCCAGCCTCAAAACTGGCCAATCATTCCAATTTATGTTTTCTCAGTGCCACCACGGTACCCGACTCAGATATCGCCATTCTTTTTTCGGCCATCGACAATCTGGGTAAGGGCGCCAGTTGGCAAGCAGTCCAGAATATGAATCTCATGTTAGGCTTACCAGAAACCATGGGGATAATATGAACCGAACCAGAATCCTATTGAAAATCGGAGGTAGGGCATTCGACACCGAAAATGCCTATCAGGAATTGGCCCAAGAGCAACGGCATCTGGACCATATCGCGTTCATCATTGTCCATGGCGGCGGAGCGGAAATTTCCCAGGCGCTCAACGCGGCCAATCGACAATCGGTGTTTGTCGATGGTCTCCGAGTGACTACCGCCGAGGACATTGCCATTGTCGAACAAGTGCTATCTGGCACGATCAACGAGCGAATCGCTCGATTGTTAACCCAATATGGTATGGCATGCCGCCGATTGTCAGGAAAAACCGAAGGTCTGTTGCGCGTTGAGCCGATGCGACGCAATGGCAAAGACCTGGGGTTCGTGGGCCGGATTAAGCAGGTGAACCCTGCCCCGGTGTTGAACTCTCTGCTCCATCGTCGCGTGCCCATCATTTCGCCCATCTCGGCCGACGAGGCAGGCAACAGCTACAATGTCAATGCCGATCATGCCGGAGCGGCTATTGCCGTAGCCTGCCAATGCAGCGGCCTCGTCTATTTTACCGATGTCCCCGGGGTCAAAGTCGGGGGTGAGATTCAGACCCGAATCAACTACCAGCAGGCCCGGCAACTTATCGCCGACGGCGTGATCAAAGAGGGTATGGTCGCTAAACTGGAATCCGCCTTCGAGGCACTGCAAGGGCATGTGCCCTGGGTCCATATTACCTCCTGGCAAGGACCTGGGACGCTGCGCAAATTAATCGAACATCATGAAACGCAAGGAACCACAATCTATGCATGAAACGATGAATGCGAAACAGATTATTGAAACCGAGCATCGGGTGCATTTGCAGACGTATACCCGATCAGAAGTGGTGTTCAGCCGCGGCAAAGGGGTTTATCTCTATGACACAGATGGACGGCCTTACCTGGATTTCGTCGCTGGGATCGCTGTCAATGCTCTGGGGCATTGTGATGAGCATCTGCAGCGGGCCATCTCCGAGCAAGCCGCTCGGCTTTGGCATTGCTCCAATCTGTACTATTCAGAGCCACAGGTGCGATTGGCACAGATGCTGGTGGAAAATTCTTTTGCGGATAAGGTGTTTTTCTGCAACAGTGGCACCGAGGCCATTGAAGGGGCGATCAAGATAGCTCGCAAATGGGCGGCTGTCAACAAGGGAAAACATTGTTTTGAAATCATAGCCTTTCATCGGTCGTTTCATGGTCGCACCATGGGAGCGCTGTCGGCCACCGGCCAGACGAAGTACTGGGAGGGCTTTCAGCCCATGCTCCCCGGCTTTCAATTCGCCAGTTTCAATGACCTGACCGACGTGGAACATCGCATCGGTCCTGGCACCGCCGCAATTCTGGTCGAACCGGTGCAGGGCGAAGGCGGCATTTATCCTGCCGAGCAGAATTTTTTGCAAGGATTACGAGACCTGTGTCATCGGCATCAGTGCCTGCTGATGCTGGATGAGATTCAATGTGGCTTGGGGCGCACGGGAAAACTGTTCGCCTATGAGCATTACGGCATCCAGCCCGATATCCTCGCGCTCGCCAAACCCTTGGCCGCTGGATTGCCCATGGGCGCAATTCTGATGACCAATGCTGTCGCCGAAGCGATCCGACCGGGCGATCATGGCTCCACCTTTGGAGGCGGGCCCCTGGTGGCTCATGTGGCAACCCAAACGATCACTAGAATTCTTGATCCAGCATTGCTCGAGCACGTGGCGCAAAACGGCCGCTATCTGATCTCCCAATTAGCTGAACGATTGGCCTCATTCGAAGAAGTTACTGCCATTCGCGGCCTGGGATTGATGATCGGGATCGATATCGAATTGGATGTTAAACAAATTATCACCACCTGCTTGAAAAACGGGCTCATCATCGCTCGAGCTGGGGAAAACACTTTGCGGCTTACACCACCATTGATCGTCGAACAAAGCCAGATCGATGAAGCGATCGAAAAGCTCATCCTATCCATTCAATCTGTGAGGGGAAAAAATGGTTCGAAGAGCGAAAATTAAAGATGTCCCCCAATTGGTGAAAATGGTCAATCAATATGCTGCCAAAGGGGAAATGCTGGCAAGGTCTCTGTCTCAGGTCTACAACTCCATCCGGGATTATGTGGTCATCGAGGAGAATGGCCAGGTGATTGCCTGTGGGGCGTTACATGTGGTCTGGGATAATATTGCTGAGCTGCGCACCGTGGCCGTGGCGCCAGATTATGTGGGCAGGGGATTCGGTAGCCAAATTGTCGAATATCTTATTCAGGATGCGCATGAATTGGCATTGCCCCAGATTTTCACCCTGACCTATAAGCCAGCCTTTTTTGAGAAATTTGGGTTCGTTCGCGTGGACAAAAAGGAACTGCCCCATAAAGCTTGGCAGGATTGTCTGAATTGTCCCAAATTTCCAGAATGCGATGAAGTCGCGCTGATTAAACCGATGAGATGATGCCAGGCGCTTTTTTTTACAATTAGACAAGATCTTTCATTGGTTCAAAATTGGCTGGACCAAAATTCTATCCGTTTGGTGCGTTGGGAAATTTCATTGGGGAGAGACCTTGTGGGCTTGCCTCATCTCCCATCATAGTTGGCCGAGAATGATCGCTAAAGATGCTCGCAATTCCTCGAGCGGCATCAGGATGGACGACGATTGCCTCAACGCCCTGTTGGCTGGCCAAAATGGCAGCGCTGCATATCACATCTGTATAAACCATAAAATGTTCTGGAACACCCACCCCGAAGTCCAGCTCTCGGATTGGCAAACGGGTTAAATTGGTCACGATCATCCCTCGACCGGGATGGCGCAGATGAATTTTGCCCATCGCGCTCAGCCCATATTGGAGTCGAAACCGGTTCAACGTCGCCAGCGACCGCAAAATGTATGGCGCTTTGATCAGATTAACGGCTTCTCGGATCAAAGCTGCCAACTCCGTCTCCGATGCAACTAGGAGTCGATCGCATGGGATCGCGGTCGTTGCGAAACTCAGCGCACAGCCGAAATAGTTCCTCGGAAAATCTGGAAGCAATCGCCGCACGTCGACCGGGCAAGTAATGTAGCAGCTTTGATCATCCGTCGTGCTCAACCATTGGGGAAGGTACCGCTTCCATAAATGGGCCATGATCACGTCGTTTTCTGTGCACGCGATGTGATATTTTTGCTTTACTGCCGCCAAACCGGCCTTGATCTTATCCTCCCCAATGAACAGTCGCTCTTGATGGTACAATGCGGGACTGGAATTGCGCGCCGGTTCACAGCAAAACAGGCCGCATTGGGTATACATGGTCTCGGCAGAGACGGGCTGTGTTGCTCCGTCAGGAGCGCTGAGCACCGTTCGATCAAGATGCGGCGGCACGATTGGCTCTCGCCGATAGATGCGCGCCCAACTGGACAGAAAATGAAAATAGCTGAAACCATCCACCAAGGCATGAGAGATACTGATGGCCAGAACCGAACGCGTTGGCGTCTGCGTCAGGGTAATCCGCGTCATCGGCTCGCCCTCAACGGTCTTCACTGGCGTGATATAGTGCTCAATCCGATCCGACGGTACAAATTCACGGCGAGACATCACAACGTCAAAACTCAGCCCGCCATCGGTGCAAAAAAACTCTAAATCCGTCTCCCCCTTGGCTCGCAATTGGCTCTGCAAGATCGGAAAATAGCCTAAGGTTTCGATCAAGCTCGCCTGCAAAATCTTCGCATCCAACTTTCTAGAATAAACAAACGCAAAGGTGATCGGCTGAGACCCCTCACCGATGAACAGATAATCAATTGGACTGAGCTGTATCGCCTCCATAGCGCTCTCCATGTATTAGAATCGCCGAGCATCTCAGCTGGTGCAGGAGTGACAAACGGAATTTCGAAAAGGATCCCTTGCCATCAACAAGGGTGACATCGTCCCCACCAAAATCGAAAAGCAGGGCAAAGAATATCGTAGCGAACCAGCCGGTTCAGCCGGCTTGCAGGTGGTGTGGATCAGTTACCGATGAATTTCTCTGAAGCATGTCAGATATAATTTTATCTTTCCCCTCGATGAAAGCAGATTTCGATCCAAAATGCAATCGCCAACCAGAGATGTAATCACCGCTCGGGATAACCGGTAATGGCCTTAATCTCCTCATAGAGCGGTTTTAAATGGGTATACATTTTCTTATAGACCCGATGGTACAACGCATCATATAGTTCAACATGGTCTGGTTTTGGTTCGAAAACATCGCCAAGCCTGGTCATCTCCCGGACTGCGGTATTGAAATCAGGATGGACTTTCATCCCAACGGCGCCATCGATGGCTGCTCCCAATCCCGATGTTTCGTAGACTTTCGACCGACTCACTGGGAGATTAAAGATATCGGCCGTGATTTGCATTGCCTGATTGCTCTGCGACCCGCCCCCGGAAACGCGCACCTCGGTAATTCTCACTTTGGAGCGCGCCTGGGTCCGCTCCGTCCCCTCGCGCAACGCGTACACCAATCCTTCCAAGATCGCTCGGTAAAGATGGGCCCGACCATGGACGTCCCCAAAACCAATCACCGCTCCCTTGGCTTCGGGACCGGGGATTTTTACTCCAGGCGACCAATATGGCTGCAACATCAATCCCAGCGACGCAGCCGGAATATCGGTGATCATTTGATCAAATAGCTGCTCTGGTGGGATATTGTTTTTCGATGCCAGCTCTTTTTCAGGATGACCGAACTGGTCTTTGAACCAACTTACCATCCAGAAACCGCGAAAAATCTGGATCTCGGTATTATAAGTTCTGGGAATTGCACTGGGGTATGGGGGAATGAACGGGATGACCTCAATGTATTTCGAAGTCATGATTGAGGTTGTGCAGGTCGTTCCATAACTCAAACAGGCGATATTGGGCGAGACGCCGCCAATGCCCAAGATTTCGCACGCTTTATCCGCTGCCGCAGCAATGACTGGTGTCCCGACTGGGATACCAGTAGCTTTCGATGCCAATTTTGAAATTTTGCCCAATTCCTCGGCTGGCTCAATCAACTCCGGCAATTTTTCCAATTCAATTGGGAAAAGCCGCCGGTTTAAATGCCCTTTGTCAGCCCATTTCATCTTCTTATAATCGAACGGCACATAGCCTACCTGGCACCCCACTGAGTCGCGATATTCCCCAATCAATTTGTAGGTGAGGTAGCCAGAAAGAAACAAATACTTATGCGTGCGCTCCCATATTTCGGGCTGATGCTTCATGATCCAATTGGCCTCGCATTCCGCATAAGCAAACTGAACCGCATAATCCATTTTCACCAGATGATAAACAAAATTAGCCAAGGGTCCCACCACCTGCTGCCGTTCGATGCGTCGCTGATCTAACCAATGGATCGCTGGCCGCAACGGCTGACCGTTTTTGTCCACATTGATCAAGGTGCTGCGCTGGGTGGTCAGGCTCACCGCTTTGATCTCTGGCCGCTTGCGACCGCAGTGCTTCCACAATTGGCGACAGGCAGCGCAAACTTGCTCCCAATAATACTCTGCATCTTGCTCTGCCCAGCCAGGCTGCGGCGACATGTATGGCACGATCTCTATCTTCGACTTATAGACCAGATTCCCCTGAAAATCGAATAGCATGGCACGGACGCTTTGCGTGCCACAATCAATAACCAAAATTGTTTCCATCAATCCCTCGAGAAATGATCAATTTCATTCAGCCGTTGCATGGGCTAATCGCGTTTGCTTTTGGCAGGACTTTCTGACGTCAGCTTGTCGGTGGTTTGGCATCGCTATTTAGTCATCGCCTGACGCAGCGCTTTTTGCCAGCCTCTGAGCAATTCAACCCGCTGATCCGAGCACATCCTGGGTCGAAATTCCCGATCGATCGCTTTGAGCCGGGATAATTCATCGCTGTTCTTCCACAGGCCAGCCCTCAAGCCGGCCATAAAAGCCACCCCCAGCGACGTCGATTCGATAATGGTTGGCCTTACCACTGGCATATTCAGGATATCGGCTTGAAATTGTAAAAGGAAATTGTTACCCACAGCGCCGCCGTCAACGGCCAACTTATCGGCCATCATACCCGTTTCCGCCGCCATTGCGGTGAGAACGTCGTAGCTCTGATACGCCATGGCCTCCAATGCCGCCCGAACAAGATGATTTCGGTTGGCGCCGCGAGTTAATCCTACGATCACTCCCCGCGCCTGCATGTCCCAATGCGGCGCTCCCAGCCCCACGAACGCGGGCACCATGTAGACGCCAGCGGTGTCCGGCACGGCAAGCGCCGCCGCCTCACTCTCCTTCGAGCTTGCAATGATCCGTAACTCATCCCGCAGCCATTGGATCGCCGCCCCAGCAATAAATACTGAACCTTCAAGCGCATAACATGGTGAACCGTCCCCAGCAACGGCCAGCGTGGTCAGCATACCGTTGCTCGAAAATATCGCCTCACTCCCAGTGTTCATCAGCAGAAAACAGCCCGTGCCATAAGTATTCTTAATCTGCCCAGGAGCAAAACACGTCTGCCCGAATAATGCCGCCTGTTGATCTCCAGCAACTCCATAGATCGGCACGCCTGCAATTTCATCGATCGCCGCTACATGACCAAAATCATCGATCGACCGCTTTACCATCGGCAGGATATGGCCGGGGATATTTAGCAACTGACACAGTTCCTCGTCCCAGCGCTTTTCGATGATATTGAAGATCATTGTTCTTGAGGCATTGGTATAATCCGTGGCATGAACCTGGCCATTGGTCAATTTCCAGATCAACCAACTATCGATCGTCCCAAACAGCACATCTTCAATCCGATACCCGGCCACATGCTCCAGCAGCCATTTAATTTTCGTGCCACTGAAGTAAGCATCGATCGGCAGGCCGGTCTTGCGGCGAAATAGGTGCTCCTTTGGCTTCAGTTGCTCGCAAATATCTGCCGTGCGCCGGCATTGCCACACAATCGCGTTGTGGATCGGCTGCCCGGTTCTTTTATCCCAAATCACTGTGGTCTCGCGCTGGTTGGTAATTCCAATCGCAGCAATTTTGCCATCATGGCGACCGCACAGCTCCTGGATGGTCGCTACAACGGTCTGCCAAATTTCGAGTGGATTATGCTCCACCCAGCCGGGCTTCGGATAAATTTGTCGCAAAGGCCGATCCGACTTGTCCACCATCTGCCCCAATTCATTATACAGCACTGCCCTCGTCCCAGTCGTCCCCTGATCGATCGCTAAAACATACATGCTATTCTCCCCAATTTGCTCGATTAAATTTCTACCGGCCTCCCCAACTCCTTTTACCACCCTTCTTGCTGGCCTCGGATCCCCTTTTCACTAATCACTGCCTACTGATCACTGTCTACTGATTATTGTCTACCGATCTCTGCCCCTAACACCTCTCCTCAATCCACCTCACAACATCCTCCAATACCCTCCCTTTTTCCGGCTCGTTCATCAATTCGTGATAAAAGCCTTCGTATAGCTTTAGGGTTTTATCGCTTGACTGAGCCCTCTCATATAATTGTTTGCTTCCCCCTAAATCGGTCAATCGATCAGCGGTCCCATGGAGGATCAGTAACGGCAATCGAATTTCTTCCATCTGTCGTTGAAACTGTTGTGTGGCTCGGTTGATCTCTGCCCCAGTTCTGGCAGGGATGCCACCCCGATAGTTCAATGGATCGGTGTCGTACTTTTTTACTATCTCTGGATCGCGCGATATCGCGCTGCTATCCAACTTGACAGTAGGAAGATGGGGAAGCAATTTCCCAAGGATGCCGGAGAGCCTGATGAGCAATGGTGAGATATTCTCACTGATCTTCAAGGCTGGTGCGCTTAAAATCAAACCCGTCACGGCAGGTCGCCTGGTGACTACCAGCAGGCTGGCGATCAACCCGCCCATGCTATGTCCTAAAAGAAAAACAGGCCCGCTATCATACCGCTGCACCAACGCGGTCAAAAATAAATGCGCATCCGAAAGGTGATCGTCAAAACGATTCACATACGTTCTGCCTCCGCTACCAGCCGACCGGCCATGCCCCCGCAGATCAAAGCTCTCCACCGCAAGGCCATGGGAGACCATAAACTCTCCCACATGGTGGTAACGGCCACTATGCTCAGCCAATCCATGAAGAATCAAAATCGCTGCCTTCGGTTTCGTTTCACCCGGTCGCCAACTGCGGCAGAAGAGTTCCAGTCCATCATTGGTTTTAAAACTACCCTCCTGGTATTGGGTCATCTTTTCCTCCCTGTTTTCCTTTCATGATCCCATTTTATCAACCATTCATGAGCATTCGCTCTCATTTTCTTATGAAGGGTCAATTTATGAAATGTTAGCCGCACCCGTTTCAGCACACCTTACCTGGTTGTCGATGAAAATGCAGGGAAAAATTCTCGAATGAGTCTGATCACCGATATTTCGGCGTTGTTGATGCAAAGATCTTATTTCTCACTCACTGCCCAGGCTCTCAATAAGTTGCAGCTAATATAGCAAAAAGCGCTCATTTTGTCAAGCAGGAAAATTGTAGGTTTATTAGACGAGCCTCGCCCCGAGAAACCAGGCGATGATGGAGAAGGATGCTGGAAGCAGCCCGATATTCTTTGAGAGCTTCATTGATAATGCTTGCATCCCTAAACATGAAAATTCATTCCGAGGCTTTTTGTTCTGTTCTACAATCCCCTTAAAAAATATTTTACCTTGACTTTTCCAAATGATCCTTTTAAATTTTAATTATCAAAATAAATCTTGTCGATCCAGAAAATCCTTTCAAAAAAATGATTATGAATCGAAACCGAAAGCTATCATCGGATTTGAAATAATTCATCCCAGACAGGATTTAATCAAAATAGCAGATATTTCTGATAGGTGACTATAAAAAATCTCAGGTATTATTTATGATTGACTATGCCATTTTTCAAAATCAAAATCGATGGCGATCGGAACCAGATTTTTTCAAACAATAAACTTTTCTGAAACGGCATATTTTTGATGAGCTACTTCAATGGATAGATGACGAGGAAATCCTTGTTGTCTCTGGCTCCCGCTAGGTCGGGAAAAGCACGCTGATATACATGCTCATCAAACATCTACTCGAAGCTAAAAGATGTGCTGCAATTGATATTTTTTATCTTAATCTGGATGAACGCTTGCTACTTCCTCTGTTTCAAAGCACCTCCCTGCTAATTGATTTTCTCAATTTTGGTTCAAATCATCACAGGAAATACGTATTCATCGACGAGTTTCAGAAAATTCCCCATGCCGGCAATTTTATCAAAGCGCTATTCGATCTCAAATTGCCAGTGAAAATCATTGTCTCTGGATCATCTTCATTAGAGATGGCCAAAAACAAAGAGACCCTCACGGGTAGAAAACAGATCTTTTTCGTTTATCCGTTCAGCTTCGAAGAATTTATTGATTATGAAAATCCTGAGCTGGCTGCTATCGAAAATCTGGAATTGACGAAAAAGAATTTGCAGCAGCTCTTTCTGAAATATATTACCTACGGCGGCTATCCACGAATTTTGCTGGAAGATAATATCGAAAAGAAAGCGCTCAAGCTGAAAGAGATCCATTCCAGCTATCTTGAAAAAGATATTTTGAATTTTATAAAAATCGAAAACATCGAAAAATTCAACAAACTGATTTATCTGCTGGCGTAACAGGTGGGAAATTTGGTGAATAAAAACGAAATCAGCAGCACCCTGGCATTGAACATGGCAACAACGGAACGCTATTTAGACATTCTCAGTGGCACTTATGTTTTTGATTACGTATCCCCTTACTTTAGCAATCCGCACAAAGAAATTTCCAAAATGCCAAAGGTCTATATCAATGACCTGGGATTAAAAAACATCATCGAGACGCAAAGTTTTATCCTGCGAGAGACTGGCAGCATGATTGAAAACTTTGTCTATAATGAATTGAAAATCAAATTCCATAAAAAATTGAAGTTCTGGCGTACACAAACGAAAGCTGAGGTCGATTTTGTAATTGACAATGGTAGCTCGGTTGTTCCTATTGAAGTAAAATACACGGAACGAAAGCCTGGCGTAACTGGCGGTATGTTGAGCTTCTATAAAAGATACCAACCGCAACGGATTATAATTATCACCAAGGATTATTTCTCGACCGAAAGTGATGAAACGACAGCAGTTGAATATGTCCCAGTTTATGCTTTGAATCGGATGTCGATTTTCAAATAATATCGTCCGTCCCGAGCGACGGGGCTAAGATGTGAATGGATGTTGGAAGCAATCTGTTTTTTATGATACGAATTTTTAAGAGCACCTTTTATGGTGCATGCAATTCTGAACCTGATGATTGGTCTTTTCTTTTTTCAAAGCGTTTTATGGTAATTGAATTATTTCCAAATTGGGGATTTTTTCAAAATGCTTGACATTTAAAGTTGCCAGCTTCAAGTTGTAAAAGATTGTAGAGCTACCAATGAATAAATCTCGATATTCGATTAGCTTATTTTCTTTTTTGAGCTGTCTGAAAATCTCTCCTGCTATTTCAGCGATTTCGTCAGTAAAATTAATAATCTCGAACCATTTTAACAACGTTTTGACATCATTTATTTTTTGATCGTTCGTTGCTCCTGCAAATAATTCAAAAACACTTATGGATGAAATCGCTAATTGCTCATATTCTTCCTTTAATTTCCACAATACAGATTTTTCTTTTGTCTCTTTGCGAAGGAAATCGATTAGAATTGTCGAATCGATTAGAATTCGGCTATCTTCCATTGGCTGAATCCTTTTTGAATTTCATCAAAATCATCGTCTTGCCAGACCGAAATGTTTTTGAAGTCGTCCTTCCAATTACCAGTTTTGTTATTTTCAGTGACGAATTCCTTCATTAGTAACTGAAAAAGGAGATAAAATTTTTTCACCTGCGCCTCTGGTAGTTCGGAGATTTCGTTCAGAAATTTTTGTTTGTAGGTCAACATGACATGCCTCTTTATTGGAAATAGAGATTCCACTTCAATCAGAAAAAAAATTATAACTTAATATAACAAAAAGCTCTCATATTGTCAAGTAAGAAAATTATAGATTTAATTTAAGGTAGATCGATCTGAATCGCCTCGCCCCGAGAAACGAGGTGAAGATGTGGAAGGATGCTGGAAGCAGCTCGATATTCTTTGAGAGCTTCATTGATGATGCTTGCATCCCTAAGCATGAAAATTCATTCCGAGGCTTTTTGTTCTGTTCTACAATCCCCTTAAAAAATATTTTACCTTGACTTTTCCACCAAAATCATTTAAATTCGACTCATAAAATTCAATCTCGTAATCCTGTCCTAAAACCAAAGGGAGGGAATCATGACCACCACCAAAATTCTCATTCTTGGAACCTTGCTGCTGCTCCTTGTTATCAATTGCGGCTCTAAAAACTATCTTCAGGAATCCCAGGCCGAGCGGGATGCCCGTATGCAATGGTGGCGGGAGGCGCGGTTCGGCATGTTCATCCATTGGGGACTGTATGCCATTCCAGCGGGCGAATGGAACGGCCAGACCAATCACGCCGAATGGATTCGAACCACGGCACAGATTCCGCTGGAAGAGTATGATAAATTCGTCCAGCAATTCAATCCTGTGAAATTCAACGCCGAGGAATGGGTGCAGATGGCAAAAGATGCGGGCATGAAATACATTGTCATCACCTCCAAGCATCACGATGGCTTCTGCCTGTTCGATTCCAAATACACCGATTTCGACGTCATGTCCACGCCGTTCCAGCGGGATATTTTGAAAGAGCTGTCCGCTGCCTGCCACAAAGCGGGTCTCAAAATGTGCTGGTATCATTCGATTATGGATTGGCATCATCCCGATTATCTGCCGCGTAGGGACTGGGAAAAAGACCGTCCCACCGAGGGTGCGGACTTCGATCGCTATGTGCGCCACATGAAAAATCAGCTTCGGGAGTTGGTCAAAAATTACGGCGAGATCGGGGTGTTGTGGTTTGATGGCGAATGGGAAAACACCTGGAACCAAGAACGGGGCAAGGATCTGTACAATTATGTCCGCAATTTGCAACCCAATATCATCATCAACAATCGGGTGGGCGCTGGCCGATCGGGCATGGAAGGATTCACCCAGTCGGGCGAATTTGCTGGCGATTTCGGTACGCCCGAGCAGCAGATTCCCGCCACTGGCTTGCCTGGGGTAGATTGGGAGACCTGCATGACCATGAACGACCATTGGGGCTACAATAAAAACGATCACAACTGGAAATCCGCCAAGGAGCTCATCCAGATGCTGGCCGACATCGCTTCCAAAGGCGGCAATTTTCTGCTCAATATCGGTCCCACGGCCGAGGGTCTGTTCCCCCAGCCCAGCATCGATCGGCTGAAGGCCATTGGGCAATGGATGAAGGTCAATGGCTCGGCCATCTACGCCACTCAGGCCAGCCCATTCAAATACCTGGAATGGGGGCGCTGCACCCAGCAGCCCATCGAAGGCGGCACGCGGCTCTTCCTGCATGTGTTCGATTGGCCAGAAACTGGCGAATTGGTGGTGCCCGGGATTTACAATGCCGCTAAAAATGCTTATTTGCTCGCAGATGCTGACCGATCCCCATTGGCTGTCACCCGGGATGAGGATGCTCTGGTCATTGCGCTTCCCAAAGAGGCACCTGATTCCATCAACAGCGTGGTGGTTTTAGAGATCGAGGGCAAGCCCGACATCAATCACCCGCCAGAGATCAAGGCCGACTTCAATATTTTTGTGGACGAGATCGAAGGGGCAATGACCTCGGATCGAGAGAACGTCCAGATTCGCTATACGCTGGACGGCACTATCCCCCAGCCCAGTTCCATCCTGGCCACAGGTCCGATTCGATTGACCAAGACGACCACGGTATCGGCGCGCTGCTTTCGGGACGATAAGCCTGTCAGCGCTGCAGTTCAGGCGACATTCACGAAAGTTGCCCCTCTTCCCGCTGCGGCTGTGACCAATCCCGATGCGGGGATTCAATACGCCTATTTCGAAGGCGATTGGGATCAACTGCCCGATTTCAGCCAGTTGCAGCCGATAAAAACTGGCATATTGCGCAATTTCGATTTCTCGCCCCGCCAGAACGAGGAACATTTCGGATTTGAATATAAGGGCTTCATCCAAATTCCCGACGATGGCGCCTATGGTTTTTCCACCAATTCTGACGACGGCAGCCAGCTTTTTATCGGCGATCAATTGATCGTCGATAACAATGGCCTGCACGGAATGCAGGAAAAAAAGGGGGTGATCGCTCTGGCAGCAGGATTCCATCCCATTCGAGTAAGATTTTTTGAGAAGACAGGGGGAGATGGATTGAAGGTAAATTGGTGGGGAAAGAAAATTCAGAAGCAAATGGTTCCTGATACGGTTTTGTTTCATTGAGGGATGAATTGGTAGAGTGAGTTAAGTGGTTAAGTGAGGTGAGTGGGGAGATCAAAAGTAAAGGCAGATCTGTTGGGCGATCTGGTTTCTTCTTTGGCATGAGGGATGGGATGAAACATAAATTTTGGTTCATTGGACTCGTTACGTTATTGGGAGCTGGTTCGATGCTGATGGCGCAGGAAGCGGTTAGGGATTATGTTCCCGTGGCCGATCCCCTGGTTCAGCAAAAGCTGGAACAGTGGCAGGGTTTAAAATTTGGCTTGATGATGCACTGGGGCCCGTACAGTCAGTGGGGCGTGGTGGAATCCTGGTCCATCTGTTCGGAAGATTGGATCACCCGCCCCCTGGATGATTATGAAGAATACAAGCGCCAGTATCGAAATTTAAAAAGGACATTCAATCCCAAGCAATTCGATCCCGCCCGATGGGCCAGGGCAGCAAAAGCTGCGGGTATGAAATATCTCATTTTCACCACCAAGCATCACGATGGCTTTTGCATGTTCGACTCCAAATTGACTGATTTCAAAATCACTTCGCCCGAATGCCCGTTTCATTCCCATCCCAACGCCGATATTACCCAAGCCCTGTTCGATGCCTTTCGGCAGGAAGGTTTTATGATCGGCGTCTATTTCTCCAAGCCCGATTGGAATAGCGAATATTATTGGTGGAATTATTACGCCACGCCCGATCGCCATGTCAATTATGACCCCGCGAAATTCCCAGAGCGCTGGCAAAAATTCAAGGATTTCACCTACGGTCAAATCGAGGAGCTGATGACCCGCTACGGCAGGATCGACATCCTCTGGCTGGATGGCGCCTGGGTGCGGCCCATCGCAAACATGCCGAAAGAATTCGAAGATTGGGCAAAGAAGAAAAATTATAATCAAGATATCGATATGGCGAGGATCGCGGCCATGGCTCGGAAACATCAGCCGGGCATCATCATCGTAGATCGCTGGGTGAGCGGCGAATTCGAGAATTACCTCACCCCGGAGCAAAAGATTCCTGAGCGACCGTTAAACGTGCCCTGGGAATCCTGCATCACCATGGCCGAAGGCTGGTCGTACAATAAAGACCATCATTATAAATCAGTTCATCAACTCATTCACACCCTGGTTGAAATCGTGGCTAAGGGAGGAAATTTTCTGCTGAATATCGGCCCTTCGCCCGAGGGCGATTGGACCGATGCAGCGTATGATCGGCTGAAAGGCATCGGCGAATGGATGAAAATCAATGGAGAGGCGATCTATGAAACCCATCCGCTGGCCCCCTATCGCGAGGGCAAGGTCTGTTTGACACAGAAAAGGGATGGGACGGTTTACGCCATCTATCTGGCAGACGAAGATGAAAAAAATCCCCCGTCAAAAATCTGGCTATCGACCATGCAACCTGCAGCAGGAGCAAAATTGAGCCTGCTGGGAGTCCATCAGCAATTGGCGTGGGAAAAAGTGGGCAAGGGTTTTTTAGTGCACATTCCAGAATCGATTCAAAAGGACCCTCCGTGCCAGGAGGCATGGGTGGTGAAGATCGATAAGAAAAAAGGTGTTAAGTGAGATTTTTTATCTTTCTTTATGATTTTGAAATGAATCCATTTCCGATTCATGGATGCTCTCGGCCGATAAGGATCCGCTAATATCAGGTTCACGATTCAGCTTTTCGGGGTTATGCTTTCCAGGCGTTTGGAGGATTTGCAGTCTCTCGGTATGTCAATGCCTGGGGGAAATTAAGAATTTCCACTGCTGTCCAAAATAACTTAAATTTGTAAATTTGATCCTTGATAAAATAGGCTGTTAAAAACAAATTTATTTGTTCTTCAAAATGAGGATCTATTTCTATCTCTTCGCCAGTTGGCGGATTATTTGTTGTTGTCCGACATGCTCACTGAGAAATCCTTTCATGAACAAGAGTGTTTTCCTATAAGGTCATAAGCTTTCTGCTGTCAAGGATTTTCATATGTTACGAAGCTTATCATCAGCCTGACATACAAGATCAGTTCAGAAAACTTCATTGACCTTAGCAACTTGACGAATTCACTAACGATTTAACCCTATTACCTTATTGTTGCATATTGCTATTCAAAATACTAAACGAGAAATCCTATTTTGGAGAAGAGTAAAAAATTTCCAAAAAAGAGTTGACATTCAACTCAACATTTTGTATATTTACCATCGCTTGTTGAAAAACCGATCCGATAATCCGTCGGGGGCACCGCATGAATCAAACATTTGGGGAGTTGTTACGAAGTATCCGCCGATCTAGGGGGATGAGCCAGCGGGAACTGGCCGATCGAATTTCGGTTGATTTCTCCTATATCAGCAAATTGGAGAACGACCGAATACCACCACCAGCCGCTGACACAACTATGAAAATATGCCAGGCATTGGACGTCCAACCAGACTTGCTGCTTTCCCTGACGGGCAAACTGCCCAGCGAGATCAAAGAGCTCATCGGCTCTAATCCCAAAGCATTGGAGTTTCTCAGAAAAGCCCATGCCATGAAGCTCGACGAAAAAGACTGGGATGAATTGCACGCCAAACTTGCCTCACTGCGTTAGCATCAGAGGTTGGCCTCGACAATGGCAAGCCACCCAGAATGATCACCAGGTTTGGCAATGATGATTTTGTCCCAGACCAGCGATGCCAGCGGTCGGGACAAAGACCATGCTCACTTAATTTTGAGGTGGATCATGAGTGATCAGTGGATTTCGTATCAGAGCTTTGTTCAAAATCAGCAACTGTTGGAAGCGATCAATACCCTATCTATACATACTAAATTGAAATTAGCTGGCGATGCCGATATAGAACGTTCCAGCGAGGTAGAAAAGGCAACGCAACAACTGACTCATTTTATCACGACGTTCGACAAATTGGTTCAGCAAAATAATGAGGATGCAGCGCTCAATGGCGCAGATGAGCGACTGCGACAATTGCTGCAGGATTTCTTTTCCGCCAGAGACAACCATCGGAAATTTCGGTCAGTATTATTCACCGATTCGCCAGCTCGATTGCTCACTTTGATGAAATCGGATCAAACCGAAGATAAAATAGCCCTGGTCGAATGCCTGAAGGAACTTCGATTGCTGATCGAGCAACATGTTCATGCGGATACCGATGCCATCCTGGGGGAATTTTAATGCGGGAAATGCTGGAGCAAGCCAATTTAGCCCTGTTAGCTGAAATCGATTTGTTGATCGATGCCTTGCCTCGAAAAGAGACCATTGCTGTTGAATTAGCCAGCTATTACGACCAAATTATGAAGTCCTGTCGAAGCTTGCGCCGCAAAATAAATCAGTCGCTCCGTGATTTGAAGAAGGGAAGTGCTGAGATTCTTGAGGATATTCTCAGCAATACTCAAACCCACACCCGAGAATTTCATCTTTACAACTATCGCCTGGTAACGCCGCTGCGGCGCTATCGGGAATCGGATTTGCTCTGCCTGAAAATCATCCGCTGGCTGCATCAGGTGCATCCGGAGACGCAAAAGATCCCAGGCGCCTTTTGCGACGGGGATGTTGGCATTTACCCTTCAGTCGGCTATCCCATCACCTATTTTATGCCCTCCTCCGCCCAGTACGGACTGCTCTATTTGCCGCTCTTTTTCCATGAATTCGGTCATCTGCTCTACTCCTGCCACAAAGCAGAGATGGATCAACTGGTCTTTGAATTGCAAAAGAAAATCGATACAATATTGAAGCAGGAACTGCTCAATCAGAGTGCCAAGCGACCGAAGGATGCCCAAAAGCGCCGGGTGGTGGTCCAAACCTGGTTCACCTGGACCCAGGAATTGTTTTGCGATGCGGTGGGATTCCGCATTGGGGGATTAAGCTACGTTTATGCATGTTCGATGTATCTGAAGATGTGGGGGATTGACCGCTTTCATCTTATATACGAGAAATTGGCTCGGAGCTCGCATCCAATTGCTTGGCTGAGGATCAAATTTCTGGCGCATTTTTTAGAACAGACTGGCTTTTATGCTGTGGCGCAACGCCTGACCGACGAATGGCAATCAATCGCCAATGCCTTGAACGTGAAAGAAAATTATTTCGGATTTTATCATCCGAATTTCCAGCAGCCAATTCTGGATACGATCGAGAACATGCTGACCGAAACAGCGCCGTATAAGTTCAATTCACACCAAAAAAGCAAGCGTACATCCGCCTCGCCGATCCATTTGTTGAATCTGGCATGGCAAAAATTTTATGAAGCCCCAAAGAAATACCCACGCTGGGAAAAACAGGCTGTAGTGGATTTTTTAGCCGCATTCAAAGCACGTCATCCAATCCGGCGTCGCTACAAAAACCCACAGAACACCGGCCAGTCACTGCAATAGCTAATTCCTTGCCCACGCCGCAGAATAATGATTCCGACTTTTTGATAGGGACCAGGGGGACGTTAGATTGACGCTGACGATTCAATTTTTCTACCGCTATCATAGGTTCCACAAAATAATTTTTCGCAGGATAATTTATAGCAGGACAATGATTTCCCCCCTTGGAAGGCGGGCCAGGCTGGATGTAAAATAGGTGCTGGCCATCCACTAATCACCTCGCCAGTAAACTTTCTAGGTTCAATACAATATTTTTTCGCAGGATAATTTATAGCAGGACAATGATTCACCCCTTGGAAAGCAGTCCAGGGGGAATGCAAAATAGACTCTGACTATTCAATAATCATCCAGCTACCCTGGGTCAATAAAATAATCTTTCGCAGGATGATTTATAGCAGGACAATGATTTCCCCCTGGAAGACGGGCCAAGGGGGATGCAAAATCGAATTTGACCGAACCATAATTATCCTGCAAACCTATATGCTGCTATTGCATGACGAAATTATACATTGAACCGAATGCTCAGAATATCCCCATCCTGAACGATGTAATCTTTGCCTTCCAGACGAAAGGCACCGTTACTTTTCACGGCTTTCTCCGAACCGGCCTTGATGAGATCGACATAATTGAAGCACTCGGCACGGATGAAGCCCCGCATCAGATCGGTGTGAATGGCGCCCGCTGCTTGCAAGGCCGTGGACCCCTTGCGAATGCTCCAGGCCCGTACTTCATCGGAGCCAACAGTAAAAAAGCTGATGTAGCCCAGCATATCGTAGGCAAATTTGGTCAAGCGATCCCGGGCCGACTTCTCGATCCCCATTTCGGCCATGAACAACTTCATATCCGACTCATGATCAAATTGCGCCAGCTCCATCTCAAACTTCCCAGCGAATTCAATAACATCGTACGATTTTTGAATGGAAGAGATCAGTCCATTGCCCTTGCCGAAATTATCCTCGCCGGAATTCAAAATCACCACCAGGGGCTTGAGCGTCAGATACTGATAACCCCGAATGATTTTCAGCTCATCCTTGGTCAAGTCCAGCGAACGGATGGGCTGATTGTTATTGAGATGATCCCTAATCCGCTGCATTGTCCTTTGCTCGAATAGCAGCTCATTGTTTTTTTTGCCACGAGATAGCTGATAAGCGATGCGCTCCAATCTCGTTTCGGTGAACACCAGATCGAACAACAATAGTTCATCGCTGATCATTTCGATATCTTTCAGTGGCGAGGAATGACCGTTCAATTCATCCTTGAAATTCTTCACCACCAGGGCCAGCGCATCGGTGGTCTTCACTAAATTCAAAAGTTCTGGCGAAAACGCCCCGCCCTTGGCCGAACCGCTGGACAGCCCAACGAAATCGATCAGTTCAATCGTTGCAAACGTCGTTTTCTGGGGCTGATACATTTCCGCCAACGTGCGCACCCGCTCATCGCCAACCTCCACCACGGCCACATTAGGCTCGACCTTGGTGGCGACAAAGTCATGCACTTCGGCTTGCGAACGGGTAAGAGCATTAAAGATCGTTGTCTTGCCAGAATGCTGCAATCCAATTAAACCAAGCTTCATATCACCAAACCTATTTTTTAACACGATTGACGTTTCTTGACCAGGCAATTGTCTCGCCATCGATCTTATCCCTGTTTTTCTGGTTTTGCCTGGAGGGTACATTTTTTAATAAAAAAACCAAGCATTATTCGCTTCACCTGCTATTAAGTTCCCTCCTTTTGCAAGATTTTTTGTCGTCTCTAAGTCCGATGAGGCGAGCCATGCCATTTCGAACGGATCCAACCGCCAACTGGCGGCCGGAGAAGTGGAGAAAATGCATATTTCAAGTTTCGTTGGTGTTTGACAAACAGATTTCTCTCCGCCACTTGGCAAATCGAAATGACACGCATTTGTTGATGAATTATAGTAATCCGGTCAAGAGCTATATGCCTGAAGAATTTTTTTAGAGAAATTTTCCAGTGATATTGTTAGATTAGAGGTCGTCAGTATCAATTCTCGATCGATGCGATTTGCAGCCTTGCGGATTCATCAAAATAAGTTTCATTGATATTTGGGTTCTCGAATATTTTCTGCTGCTTCGCCATGGAGCAATAATTCTGACTGGAAAATGCCCCTGACAGCTTAGAGGAATTCATTAGGAGAACTCTCACCTCAGGAAATGGTCATGAAAATTTGGGTGGTAACAATTGATTCAATCTAATTTTGGGCTAAACCGCCTCAGCCGCAGGGCATTGGAGACGACAGTAACGCTGCTGGCGGCCATGGCAGCGGCCGCGATCATCGGGTTCAACAGCAGGCCGAAAAACGGATAAAGTGCGCCAGCTGCAATGGGGATGCCCAGCGAATTATAAATGAACGACCCAAATAAATTCTGTTTGATATTGTGCATAGTAGCATGGCTTAGCTGAATCGCCGTGACGACGTTAGTCAACTTGCCTTTCATCAGCGTCATATCCCCAGCCTCCATGGCGATATCTGTGCCGGTGCCCATGGCGATTCCGACGTCGGCCTGGGCTAACGCCGGGGCATCGTTAATGCCATCACCGACCATAGCCACGATTTTTCCCTCCTGCTGCAAGGATCTCACCTGCATGGCCTTTGCATCCGGAAGCACCTCTGCCAGTACCCGCTGAATGCCCAGTCGCCGGCCAATAGCTTCAGCCGTCCTTCGATTATCCCCGGTCATCAACACCACCTCCAGCCCCATCTCCTGCAGTTTCCGAACAGCTTTCGGAGATTCCTCTTTTAGTGGATCGGCAATGGCGATGAGCCCGATGGTTTTACCATTTAGCGCGATCATAATGGGGGTTTTTCCCTCATCGGCCAGTGCAGCAGTTATTGCCTCCCATTCAGCGGCCGCCAACCCGCGATCTTTCATCAGCGCAGCATTTCCCAGCAGCAGCTGATCGCCGTCCACTTCTGCTTCGACGCCGAATCCGGGCAGCGCATTGAAGTGATCCACCTGCCCGAGTGCCAATCCTTTTTGCCTGGCTGAGGCAATGATCGCTCCAGCCAGGGGATGCTCGGAGTTTTGCTCGACCGTTGCGGCCAATTGCAATAGTCTATCTGTGTCGAAGTGATCGAACGCCACGATATCGGTGACGGTCGGCTGCCCCACTGTCACGGTCCCGGTCTTATCCAGAACAATAGTATCGATCTTATGAGCGGTCTCCAAGGCTTCGGCGCTTTTGATCAAAATGCCAAGCTCGGCTCCTTTGCCGGTTCCGACCATAATCGAAGTGGGCGTGGCCAGACCCAACGCGCAGGGACAGGCGATGATCAGCACCGTGACAAGCGTCACCAGGGCATAGATGAATTGCGGTTCCGGTCCAAATCGCCACCAGATAAAAAATGCCAAAATAGCGATACCAATCACCACCGGGACAAAAATGCTCGCGACGAAATCCGCTAACCGCTGAATCGGTGCTTTGGATCCCTGGGCTTCCTGAACCAGCCGAATGATCTGCGCCAGCACTGTTTCCCTGCCCACTTTGGTGGCTTTAAATTGAAATGACCCGGTTTTGTTTATGGTGGCCCCGATCACCGGATCTCCCGCTGATTTCTTCACTGGCATCGCTTCACCGGTCAGCATGGATTCATCAACCGTGGAGCTACCGGAAACCACCCGACCATCCACCGGAATCCGCTCTCCAGGTCGAACAACGATCAAATCCCCCACTTGCACCTGTTCGATGGGAAGATCGAGTTCTTGCCCGTCGCGAATGACCCGAGCGGTTTTCGGCTGCAAGCCCATTAGCTTTTTGATGGCTTCGGATGTGCGGCCTTTTGCCCGGGCTTCCAGCAGCCGGCCAAAGAGGACCAGCGTAATAATGACAGCGGTAGTATCATAATAGACATGCCGCATATTTTCGGGGAAAAAATCCGGCAGAAAAGTGGCGACCATTGAATACAGATAGGCCGCCCCGGTGCCCAGGGCAATCAGCGTATTCATATCGGCGGTGCTGTGCTTCAATGCCTTCCAGGCCCCGACAAAGAATTGCCTGCCTGATATCAAGAGCACCGGGGTCGTCAAGACGAACAAAGCAATCCACAACGCCTGTTGTGGGATAATCGTCACATGCCCCACCATCTCCGCCATGGAGCCGAGCACAATCAAAACGGTCAGCGACGCACTGAAGATCAAATGTCGAAATAAAGTCCGATACCTCTCCTCTCGGGCCAATCGTTCCCAATCGGCACTGCGATCCGCAACAATCGCCTCCGCTTCATAGCCAGCGTCTGCCACCGCGGCTTTCAATTGCTCGATATCAGTCACATCGGGCTGAAAAGCGACCGTCGCGCGCTCTGTGCTCAAATTGACCACAGCGTCCATCACGCCGTTAACGCCTTTCAGCGCCATTTCTACCCGCCGAACACATGCCGCGCAGGTCATCCCTTTTATCGCGAATTCTATTTTTTCCGATCCCATATTTCTCTATATCCACAAAGCATTGACAAACCAGATAGGTTTAATAAAGCTTCCCCATAGTGATATAAAATTTCCCTTGACTTTTTCACCGAATAAGTTTATCATTCAACTAAATTTTTTTAAATTTGATCCTTAAAAATTTTCCGATGGCAAATTTCACCAATGGCGCCAGTTTCGCGATGCGAATCCGATGCCATCATCCGCTCGGATCATCGCCATAGGGAGGATCCACTCAAGTTAGCGGGATTCGCCACCCTATCAAATCGCGATAAATTTCAAATAGACGATTCTGCAAAACTGTGGGGGTCAGCTCATTGACAGATGCTCCCACGCTGCGCGGCAGATGGCCATCATTGCGAACTGGGCAATCGATCATTCTAATTAATCCAGAGAGGTGAACGATGAAATTATCAACCCGCTCCATTTTCAAAACCAATAATCTTCTTTTCATGGTTACTCTTTTCTCGCTAATCTGGGCTGGATGTTCACGCCAGCATGCCCAAAATCAGAGATTAACGCCACCAAGAGCGAAACAAATTCCCAAAGAACTCACGATTCATGGGCATACTCGCATCGACAATTATTTTTGGTTGCGTGAGCGAGACAATCCCGAGGTCATTGCTTATCTTCAGGCGGAGAATGAGTACAAAGATGCTGTGCTGAAGCACACGCAAAAGCTGCAAGAAAAGCTTTACAATGAAATCATCGGTCGGTTTAAGCAGACCGATATGTCGGTGCCATATCGCGATAATGGCTACTACTATTACACCCGCTATGAAGAGGGCCAGGAACATCCGATTTACTGTCGCAAAAAGGGCAGCCTGGATGCGCCCGAGGAAATCATGTTGAATGTGAACGAGCTGGCCAAAGGCCATGATTTTTATCAGGTCGTGGGGCTGAGCGTGAGCGATGACAACAAATTTCTCGCCTTCGGTGTCGATACCGTGAGTCGGCGCAAATATACCATTTATTTTAAGAACCTGGAGACCAACGAGATCCTGCCCGACGCCATTGCCAATACCTCGGGCGGAGCGGCCTGGGCCAACGACAATCAGACTGTCTTCTACGTCACAAAAGATTCCACGCTGCGTCCTTATAAGATTTTGAAGCACGTGTTGGGCACCGACCCAACCAAGGACACCGAGGTCTATCATGAAAAGGACAGCACTTTCAATACCTATGTCTATAAATCAAAATCCAAAAAATATATCTTCATTAATTCAACCAGCACCTTATCCACAGAATACCGTTTCTTAGAAGCTAATAATCCCCAAGGAGAATTCAGGATCTTCAATCCCCGAGAACGAGATCATGAATATAGCATTGAGCATTTTGAGGACAAATTTTACATCGTGACCAATTGGAACGCCAAGAATTTCCGTTTAATGGAGACGCCAATCGACCGCACCACAAAAAACAATTGGCGGGAGATCATTCCCCATCGGGACGATGTTTTGCTCGAAGATATCGAGGTGTTCAAAAATTATCTTGCTGTTGGAGAGCGAAAGAATGGATTGCGGCAAATTCGGGTGATCGATCAAACGACTGGCGCTGAACATTATCTCGATTTCGGCGAGCCAGCCTATACCGCTTATGCATCGACCAATCCTGAATTCGATACCGAGTTGCTGCGCTATGGGTACACATCCCTCACTACGCCCAATTCGACTTACGATTACAACATGCGAACCAGGGAGAAGACGTTGCTGAAGCAAGAAGAGGTGCTTGGCGGTTTCGATCCGAAGAATTATAAAACAGAGCGGCTCTATGCCACGGCGAAGGACAGCGTCAAGATCCCGATTTCCCTGGTTTATCGGATTGGCCTGGTGAAAGATGGCAACAATCCATTGCTGCTGTACGGCTATGGCTCGTATGGTGCCAGCATGGATGCCAGTTTCAGCTCGGTGCGCCTTAGTCTGCTGGATCGCGGTTTTGTTTATGCGATCGCCCATATCCGCGGTGGTCAGGAGATGGGACGACAATGGTATGAGGATGGCAAGCTCTTAAAGAAGAAAAATACTTTCACCGATTTCATCGCCTGTGCCGAGTATTTAATTGCCGAAAAATTCACCAATCCTGATAAGCTCTTTGCCATGGGCGGCAGTGCTGGCGGGCTGCTGATTGGCGCGGTGGTCAACATGCGGCCCGATCTGTTCAAAGGCGTGATCGCCGCCGTCCCCTGGGTCGATGTGGTCACCACCATGCTTGATGAGAGCATTCCTCTGACCACCAACGAATTCGACGAATGGGGCAATCCCAAGCAGAAGGAATACTACGAATACATGTTGTCTTACTCCCCGTACGACAATGTGGTGGCTCAAAATTATCCTAACATGTTCGTCACCACTGGCCTGCACGATTCCCAGGTGCAATATTGGGAGCCAGCGAAATGGGTGGCCAAGCTGCGGGAAATGAAAACGGATAATAATTTACTGGTGCTTCACACGGATATGAAAGCTGGGCATGGTGGTAAGGCTGGGCGCTTCGAGCGACATCGCTTGACCGCTATGGAATATGCGTTTATGCTGGATTTGCTCGGCATCCAAAAATAGGCGGTTGGGTCATTGTCCAATTGGCCGATCCGAGAATCGCACAATTGTACACGATCATTTCCTAAATCCTCAACCCTCAAAACGAGAAGAAAACCGAAATCATCAAATTAAGCCCGTATTCCTCCTCTCCTCTCAAGAGAGGGGGCCAGGGGGTGAGTTCGGCAACAAACTATTGAACTCATCCCCCCTTCTCGCGAAAAAAGATAGGGGCTTTGGAATCCATGAATCAAAATGAACTTCAGATCACAACTTCCCCCTCTCTTTTCAAGAGAGGGGGCAACGGGGTGAGTTCAAAACAATAGACTCTGCCCTCTGATCATTATAATTCTCAACGTTCCCATCTTTGCTATAGGACGTTTGTACCAGCGCCCCGGGACAGATTCTCATCCGTAGAAGTTGCCAACTAATTTCACAAATTATCGGAGAACTGAAATGTCAAATTGGTTGCTGACAATTTTATCCCTTCTATTTTTCATTATCCCTTCGCTGTCCCCTGCTCAACAACCACGTGATTTCAATGGCCACTGGAGCCTGCTGCCTGAAAAAAGCAGCGAGATTGGGCTGTACGGGACATTATCAATCCATTTTATCATTCAGCATTCATCTATCACCCTTATCCAGAAATGGGGCACCACGCGCAGCTTTTCGGACACGATCCAAATCGAACCTGATGGTGTGGTGCGGGAATTTCCCATTCGAGATCGCGTGTTTCCTACCAATGTGTTTATGGGTTTAGCGATGCCAGTCGGTCGAACCCGACAAATCAGCGCCCAATGGGAGAAAAACGGCGCGATCTTGACGATGGTATACCGCTATGAGCTCCGTGGGTCCCAGGGTTTTAAACCTGTGATCGAAACGCATCGCTACCAGCTTGCTAATGACGGCGAGCTGCTAATCTATCGCATCGAACGATCCACGCGGCCGGCCAGCTCGGCGCTGCAATACCTGCTGAAGCGGGCTGGTTCCAAGCATGCCTATTTCATGAAAATAGCCGATGAATGGGAAGTGGCTGGCGGACTGGACCGCAATGCCCTGCTGATCAGCTTACAGGGCAACGCCAATCGCTCCGGCCCCAACCTCTATTTCATCTATCCTGAAAATTGGCCGTTCGTTTATACCGCATCTCTGTTCGACTATTATCGGAACAAGCGCCATTTTACCTTTACTGAATTATCGAGCATCGAGCAGGCGATCAGCATCTTCAAAAAAGCGATCAAAGGTTATGTTGTCTGGGACAAATCGGTCCGAACCTCGCTGATCGTAGCTTTCACTGTGGCGGGGCTGGATAGCGCCTTAGTGGTCAGCCCCGAGCTCATCCCCGTGGCCGAGAACGCCGGCTTGAAGATGATCGAGGATTTTCGGGGCAGGTTCGTCGGTCAAAGCGACTATGAAATTTATCAGTGGGCTTATGAACGATACTGGCATCGCTGCAATAAAGAATTCATCGTCTGGATGGGCGGCGATGCTGGCAAAATTATGAAGCCAGGCGTGGCCGATTGGGGCATTTACAAGCAAGTGTTCTTTCAAGATCTTTCTACGAGAGAAACCGACACGCTGGAATATCGCCTCGCCAGCAAATTGCTCAGCGAAATGAAGCCTGGCTCGATCGTTATGGGCTGGCATTCTTATGCCAAGGATCGGGAGCGAGACCATGTGAAATTGACTTCGAAACATGGGCATGTCGTTGAGGGCCTTCACACACTACCCAATTTCAGCTTCGATCACCAGATCCCGTTTTCCCCGGGGTTTAAAATCAAGAACAATCATCATATCATACCCGGCAAGGAATATAAGCCAAAGAAGAAAGTCTATATCTCCTGCATTCAATCGGACGGGATGGGCATTGGCGCGTGGCTGCGTCCCGGCCGCGGAGAGATCCCTTACGCCTGGGAGATGATCATGAACTACGTCTGGTTGGCCCCGGTGCTGCTGGAATATTTTTATACCATGGCCACGCCCAACGATTACTTCATCGGTTGTCTCTCCGGGCCTGGCTACATGTATCCCAAAGCCGTTCCCCCAGAGCTATTGCCTGGTCTGATCCAGCGGGCCAATGAGCTGATGAAACAGCTCGATCTCCGCGTATTTGAAATCATGGATTATTCCGAGGGGGCTACAGTGGAAGGAAATACGGAACTAACCCGGCCAGTTGTCGATGCCTATTACAAAAATATGCCCGAGGCCATCGGCTTTGTCAATGGCTATGCCCCAGCCTACACATTTACCTGTCGCGATGGCCGGCCGTTGATATCGTATGACTACTACCTCTCCCCCACCATTCCCGAAGCCGAGGCTGTGGCCGATCTTCAGGAGTTGGCCCGAATCAATTCGGTGCGACCATATTTCCTGCTGGTCCATGTTCGAGAATCCAGCGACGTGAAACGGGTGAAGGGAATTTTGGACAAATTGGGCTCGGAATTCGAAGTCGTGCCATTGGACGTTTTCATGAAGCTGGCCGGAAGCAAGCCCACGTTCAAAGAACGATTTTTGGAATAAGATGTAGGGCAAGTGGCCATCTTGCCTAAAATTCCTTTCTCCGAGAAGGCATAATGGGAAATTTTACTTTGTCAGTGCCCATTCTCTTCTCCATATAGCACCTGGCTGGTGAGTTCCCCGACTGCCGATTTCTCAAGCTCATCCCTCAAACCCCCTTCTCTTGAAAATAGAAGGGGGATTTTTTTCGAGGATCTCATCACGCAGCATCTGGCCATCTCTTTCCACCCAAGAAAAGTGAGTTAAGTAATGCCCAACTCCATCGAAAAACATGGTAGGTTGCCTTGGCTGATTACAATTATTTCAATTGACTATCAGCTATAAAATCCTTACTTTCAGCTCATTCATTTTATGCTCCCACATCAGTGAAATCCCACAGAAATGAAACAGTTTTCTGAAGGATTTCATCTTGCGGATCGATCACCAATTCGATCGATTGAGGAGCGAGGATTAATCATCCTATCAAAAAAATGAGCACATCATGAACTGCAGCCAATTGGATCAATTAAAAAAAAACCGCGGTGCTCTCATTGCGCTATTCGGACTGATCGCTGGGTACACAATCATTATGGGTACATGGGCGATCAATCGATACATGAGCTTTCATGCTACGCTCTGGGATATGGGCCTCATGCTCCAGGCGATTTGGAACACCACCCATGGCCGCATCCTGCACGAAACTGTCAATCTTGGGTTTTCCGCTTCACGGTTGGCTGTGGCCCATTGGGAGATCATCTACCTTCCCCTGGCGCTCATCTATCGGATCATCCCATCGATCCCGATGCTGCTTTGCATTCAGACGCTAATTTTGGCTTGCGGCATCATTCCTATTTTTAAACTGGCGACGAAAAAACTCACCTCGCCACTGGCAGGGACGCTCATCGCCCTTGCCTATCTGTTCTATCCCGCGCTGCATGGCGCCAATCTGTTCGATCTGCACGGATTAACGCTGGCAACCACCTTCCTGCTATTTGCATTCTATTATCTCGATCAAGCGAAACTTGCTCCAATGCTCATAAGTGCTGTTTTGAGTATGGCCTGCCGCGAGGATGTGGCCTTGGTTATATTTTCATTAGGGCTATTTGCCTGGATCAAAAAGGGCCAGCGGCGAATGGCCATCCCGTTGGTGCTGCTGAGCACCGCCTGGTTAGCGGCCTTCTTCCTGCGATTTCACTTCTTTGGAGCCCCCGAGATGGCGGAAAGGACCAGCATGGTGCCAAATTGGGAACACCTATCACTGAACAATTTTATCCGTTCTCTGATCCAAACAATCGCGATCATCGTTCGCTATCTATTATCCCAAGAAAATATCAAATACCTGGCGAAATTGGCGCTGCCAGTCATCGGCTTGTGTTTCTTATCGATTGACATATTGCTTATTGCCGCGCCGACTTTGCTTTTGAACCTTCTGAGCCAATGGCCCCAGATGCATCAAATTGAATATCATTACACGGCTACCATCACGCCGTTCATTTTTTTGGCTGCCATCCAGGGGCTGGCCAATTTGAAAGAACGTCGGAATAAATTCTTTCAGAATCAAACGCACCGGCTGACGGTCGTGCTCAGCGCTGCCATTGCCCTGGCTGCGTTTTTATCGATGACCCAATTTTCAATCGTGCGATTCCATCGAATGTGGCAGGTCTCTGAACCAGATCGAAAATTATCTCAGCAACTCCGCGCCATTTCAGCCCATCTTTCAGTCTCGACCACAGCTCGTGCTGGTTCCCATCTGGCCAATCGCCGCGAACTCTATCACTTTCCTGAGCGCAGCTCAGAAGCAGACGTCATTGTGCTGGAGCTGAATCGGCCTGAAATCGAAATCAAAAATCTGGCTGGCACCGCTCGAACACTCAAGGTGCCTGCAATGAACGAGCTCACTCGCGCTGCGCTTCATGACACGACGCTGGCTGTGCGTTGGGTCGAAAATAACGTGTTCTGCCTTCAAAGGCGAACAGCCCAGCCTTTCGCCGCCGATCAATTTTTTATCCTCGATACTCTGCCAAACAAAATGACAGCCGTCAATAAACGCACTTTGCATGGTGCATTGGAATTCCTTGGCTGGCAACCGGTATATATTGGCAAGCGACAAGCCCACTTGCTGCTATACTGGAAGAGAATAAAACCGGTCGAAGCAACCGTTACGCTCAATTTTTATCTGAAGGCTGAGGATGTCGTTCAGATCATTCCTCACCAGCCTTTGTTCGGTCGCGCGCCACTGTCAGATTGGCCAATCGACAAAATTGTTGTCGATCATCTCTTCATCGATCGCCCCGACAACTTGGCCATGCAAACGCATTCCGTATTCGTATCGGTTTCCCTCGGCGACTCTTCTCAACTCGAACCTCTGTTTGATTTCTCTTTTCAATAAAAAAATATCGCTGCAACCATGAACTCGGCATTGCCCGTTCGTCCTATGACGCCATGGCCCAATCGGCTATGCCCTCAGCACCTGATGTCTCAGTATCCCGTTCGCCCAAAAAACACTTGCTTTTTAACCGAATTGTTCTAAATTAGTAGGCGATTTTTTGAGACCAGTTCAGGGGCGTTAGCATGAAAATCAGCGGCTTCTCGTTCGTCAGAAATGGGATTAAATTGTATTATCCGGTCGTCGAATCCATCCGGTCCATCCTGCCCATTGTCGATGAGTTCGTCATTGCGGTCGGCCAGGGCGATCCCGATGATACGACGCGGGAGCAGATTGCGGCCATTGGTGATCCCAAAATCACCATCATCGACACGATCTGGGAGGAGCAATATTTCAAGAAAGGTGTGATCAATGCCATGCAGACCAACCTTGCCAAGGCCGCCTGCACCGGGGACTGGCTATTTTATCTGCAGGCCGATGAAGTGGTCCATGAACGATATCTGCCAATCATTCAGGCCCGTTGCGAGGAACTGCTGACCAATCAGGCCGTTGAAGGACTATTGTTCCGCTATAAGCATTTTTGGGGGGATTACGATCATTATCATGCTGGCCATGGCTGGTACCGGTACGAGATCCGAATCATTCGGAATCGACCCGATATCTACTCATGGCAGAGCGCCCAATCGTTTCGCCGGTTCGATTATTATGACAATCCGCGCCAGGAGAACGGCCATCATAAATTGAAAGTGGCACTGGTGGATGCGGAGATCTATCATTACGGCTGGGTTCGCCCGCCGCATCTCATGCAAAATAAGCGACGGGCCCTGGATTCGGTGCATTGGGGTTCGAAACGCGCCCATGACTATTATGAGAAAGTGCCAAAGGAATTTGATTATGGCCCATTGAATCGATTGGCCGTTTTTAGTGGCACGCATCCAGCGGTGATGCAGGAACGAATCGCACAGATGAATTGGAAAGATAAATTGCAGTACTCAGGCCGGCCCAATCCATATCGGGCACCGCATAAACACGAGCGTTTGAAATATCGGCTGCTATCGTTCATTGAGCAATATGTTCTCGCTGGCCGCCAACTGGGGGGCTTTCGAAATTATCGATTGGTGAAGGTCTAATATGCCGCCAAAGGTTACGGTACTCGTTGCCAGTTACAACAACGCTCGATTTTTGCCGGCCTGTCTGGAAAGCGTTCTAAGCCAGACTTACTCGGATTTTGAGGTATTGGTCGTGGACGACTGTTCGACGGATGATAGTCAGAAAATTGCTGAGCATTACTCCCGAGCAGATGGCAGAGTGAAACTTATCACCACCGATAAAAACCGTGGGGTCACCTACACCAAGCATCTTGGATTGCAGCGCGCCACTGGTGAATATGTGGCGGTGCTGGATTCGGATGATATGGCTCGGCCCCACCGGCTGGCAAAGCAAGTGGCATGGCTGGATTCGCATCCCGAAACCGTCCTGGTGGCGGGCGACTATGGGGTGATCGATGCCGCTGGAAGAATCATTAAGCGCCAAAAACGGGTCCCCCACGATGATGTCAGCATCCGCTGGTGGCTCACTTTTGGAAATTGTTTGATTCATTCGACAGTTATGTATCGCCGGCAACCAGCCATCGAGGATGATAGTTACGATCCCTCTTATTTCCATGGCGAAGACCTGGATCTGTACACCAAGCTGCTGCGGGTCGGAAAATTTGCGGCTCTCCCCGAGGTCGTTAGTCTATGGCGCTCCCATCGCGCCAGCGTCACCAAATACGTCCCCTCGGAAGAGCGGGACCGATATTACATCGAACTGGTGCAGCGGTCGATTCAGTGGCAAACTGGCCAGGATGTCGATTTTGATACCGCCGCGGCCGTGTTTTATAATACCAAGCGACCGGCCAGGAGTGACATTGCGTTTCGGGCTGGGATTCACACTTTGATCACCGCTTTTGATTATTTTCATGAATCAGCGCCAAGGAGCCAGTCGCATCAAAATGCATTGGCCCGCTGTTTCATCAAGCATCTGGTGCGTTTGAGAAAGCGGAATAAAAAACAGACCTGGTGGCATGATGGCCGAGACGATTGGGCTCGTGGATTGAGATTTTTGATCGTTGACGCTGGCTATCGCTGGTACCGAGATCCGAAATTGTGGCTGAATGTACCACTGCTGGAACTGTTTCAGTTGATCAAGATCGGCCTGGCAGCCCGATTTTATCGCCGGAGGAAATGAATCCATGAAGCTGTCAGTTATTATTGCTGTTTATAATCGAGCCCATTTATTGACCAAGGCCTTATGGTCATTGAAACATCAATCTATAGCGCCAGACGAACTGATTCTTACGGATGATGGCTCAGATGAGGATATTCCGGCTGCGATTCAACCGATCGTCCGGGGATTGCATTATCCAGTTAAATTTATCAGCCAGCCGCACCAGGGCTTTCGGTTGGCCCGCTGCCGCAACAACGGGGCCAGACACGCTACTGGGGATTATTTCATTTTTCTGGATCAGGACATTGTGCTGAGCCGAAATTTCCTGGAAATCTGCGTGAAACATCGGCGGCCGCGTCAATTCTGTGTGGCTTATCCAGTGCGGTTGACCGGCCAGCAGAGCCAATTGGTCACCGAATCGGTCATCGAACGCTCTGACTTTCGGGACATTGTCACCAAAGACCAGGTGCGCAAAGTAAAATGGCAATACTTCAAGGACAATTTCTATGGACTGCTCAAACGCTTGCATCTGCGTCGCATTGGTCCCAAACTTCGCGGCCTCTTTTCGGCCATTAATCGGGATGACTTCATCCTGGTGAATGGGTACGACGAGAATTATCAGGGCTGGGGCAATGAAGATGATGATTTAGGTCACAGACTCTACGCGGCGGGGATTCGTGGCAAAAATCCATTTTACACAGTGTATCCATTGCATCTATTTCACCCGCCTTATCACCAGGATGGTGAACGAGTAAATCAAGCATACTATGCCCGGCGCCGGAAAGCTATTGATCGTGGTGATTTTCGCTGCTCCGTGGGTTTCGATCAGCCTGGGAATGACGAAAATCTCATCGTACTCCGTTTAAACTGAGAATTTGGATGCCAGTCGATTGGGCGCAGCAGCCGTGGTGACAGTTCACGATAAGCGTTGAAAACAATAGTTGCCTATGTCGGAAAAATTATCGATCGCCATCATCACTAAGAACGAGGAAAAGAACATCGAGCGTTGCCTCAAATCCGTGCAATGGGCCGATGAGATTGTCGTGGTGGACAATGGCTCAACCGATCGGACGCCCAGCATCTGTCGGCAATATACCACCAAGGTGATCCTTCAGCCTGAATGGCTGGGTTTTGGTCCATTGAAACAATTGGCGGTAAATGCCGCAACCCACAACTGGATTTTGTCGATAGATTCGGATGAGGAAGTGAGCGAAGGGCTCAAATCCGAGATCCAAACGATTCTGCAGCGGCCGCAATTTCACGGTTATCGGATTAAGCGCCAGTCGTTTTATCTGGGACAACCGATCCGGTTTTGCGGCTGGCAGCGCGATTATCCGCTGCGGTTATTCGATCGCCGCTTCGGCAACTTCAGTGACAGCATCGTCCATGAATTTGTTCGATTGACCGGGCACGTGTCGAAACTTGAGCAGCCGATTTTTCATTACACCTATCCATCGGTTCGCTCTCATATTGAACGCATGAATCGATATACCGACTTGGGACTCAACAAACTGATAGCGCAACAAAAATCATCATCGCTGATCGGCGCAGTAGCAAGGGGCATGGCAAAATTTATCAAAATGTACTTTTTGCAACAGGGCTTCCGAGATGGTCGGATCGGTTTCGTTCTTTGCTATAATTCGGCGTTTGGTGTCTATCTCAAATACTTGAAGCTATGGGAAAGCCAACGATAAAAGTTTTACATCTGGATACAGAAACCTACTGGCGCGGGGGCCAGCAGCAGGCGGCCTATCTGCTCGAAGCCATGCTTCGCCAGGGCTATGATACAGCGCTGGTTGGACAACCGAAATCGGCCATTGGTGATTTTTGCCAGCGAAAGGGATTGCCCTTTTTTCCCCTGCGTATGGCTGGAGAGATGGACATCTTAGCGGGCTATCGGCTGGCGCGGCTGTGCCGGCAATTGGGCGTTACTATTTTGCATCTGCATTCCAGCCATGCCCTGACCATTGGCTTGTGGACAAAACTGTTCTTTCGTCCCTTAAAGCTCATCGCCGTGCGCCGCGTCGATTTTCATATTCACCAGAACTGGTTCAGTCGGCTCAAGTACCGCCATCGCTGGCTGGATCGGATCATCTGCATCTCCGAGGCAATTCGCCAGATCCTCATCGAAGACGGGATCCCGGATGAAAAATTGACGATCATTTATAGTGGGGTCGATACTCATAAATTCGATAACGTGAAACCGCCGGCGGATTTCAAATCGAGATTCGGGATCCCAGACGATCATCTGGTGATCGGTACCGTGGCCGCAATGGCTGACCATAAAGATTATCCCACACTGCTGCGCGCGGCCAAAATCGTCTGCGATGCGATCGAACATGTGACGTTCTGCGCAGTAGGCGATGGCGCGGAGCGCGACAAAATTGTTCGCCTGCACCAGGAATTGGGATTGGATCAGCGCTTTATCTTGGCGGGCTATCGCTCCGATATCGGCTATTTTCTCAAGAGCTTCGATATTTTCGTTTTGGCCTCGAAACAAGAAGGGCTGGGGACTTCACTTATGGATGCCCAGGCGGTCGGATTGCCAGTCGTGGCCTGCCGCAGCGGTGGCATCCCCGAACTCATCGAACATGGCTACAACGGCTGGCTGGTGGCTCCGCAAGATGAAACGGCGCTGGCAAACGCGCTCATCGCGCTGGTCAACGATCCAGCGCTTCGGATCGAGCTGGGACATCGCGCTGTCCAATCGATCAAGAAATTTGATATCGCTATCACTGTCGAAAAAAACTTGAGGCTCTACCAAAGCTTGGCGTTGGAGTGACCGCCAAAGCCGTCGCGGCCAGCATCATTTAACTGTAAAAGGGAAGAACGAATCCATTGCTGCATCGAAAATTAAACAGAATTCTGATCATTCAAACTGCTTTTTTAGGTGACGTCATTCTCGCGACCCCATTGGTACGGGCATTAAAGCAAACCCTCCCCGGCGCCAGGCTGGAGGTATTGCTGATCCCTGAAACACGCACAATCCTGAGGCATAATCCCTATATCAGCGATATATTGACGTTCGATAAAAGGAAGCTCAGGAATAAATTTTTTTCCCTTTTTCGATTGATCTTAGAAATCCAAAAGCGACAATATGATCTGGCAATTTCGGTGCAGAGTTCATTGACATCGTCATTGATCATGGTGTTGGGCGGCATCCCAATGCGACTGGGATTTTCGCGTCAAAAATTTTTGACTCATGCGGTGCCTCATCCCAGCGGGTTGCATAAGATCCAAAAGGTGTTGCGGCTGATGGAACCGCTCACGGACCAAAAGTTCGACATGCAAACCGAGTTGCATTGGACTGCGGCGGAGGCCGATCGAGCGGATCAAATCATCACACCATTGCGCGAACGCCGCACCCCAATCGTTGGCATCGCCCCGGGGTCGATCTGGTACACCAAGCGCTGGTTGAAAGAGTATTACGCCGAATTGGTGAACTTGCTCGAGCACGAGCACATTCAATCTGTTTTAATCGGCGGAGCGGAAGACCATCGGCTCTGCGAGTTTATTCGCGCTGGATCAAACGCCATCAATCTCGCCGGCGCCTTGTCAGTGCTGGAATCGGCGGCGCTGATTGAACGGCTCGACCTGATGGTCACCAACGACAGCGCCCCACTGCACATCGCCAATGCGGTCAAGACCGATGTCATCGCCATCTTCGGTCCCACTGTCACCGATTTTGGTTTCTACCCGTTCCGAAAAAACGATCTGGTGATCGAGGTCGAACTCGACTGTCGGCCATGCAGCTCTCACGGCGGGAAAAAATGCCCCCTCAAACACCATCACTGCATGAAAAATATTTTGCCAGAGAGGGTATTCAATGCCATAATAGCGAAGCTTCATAGCAAACGCTGATTGCGAGACTTTTTGGGACAGAAATGCTTCCAAGTCGCAGAACAATTTTTAACAGAACAATTTTTAGCAGAATAATTTGTAGCAGGACAATTTTTGGCAGAACAATTCTTAGGAGAATAATTTGTAGCAGAACAATTTTTGGCAGAACAATTTTTAATAGAACAATTTTCAACAGAATAATTTTTAGCAAGATAATTTTTAGCAGGATAATTCCCATCACTTTGCTGTCAATGAATCTGCTATTTCGTGTCTGAGCGAAAAAAGTATTATTTGGCCTCACAGAGGCCTCTCCGAATAGCAGAGAAAGCCAAGAAGTTCGCCTTCGTTTTCCAGGCTTTGTGCCAGCAGGGCAAAAAGGGGTTAATGGATGAGGAATAAAAATGCAGAAATCTCTATGATTGTCCCAATTTCAATTATCATTGTTTTTGTTCAATCACGACTGAGTCACAACGCATTGAGCGATTTTGATTTTCCGAATGGAATCCAATAAACATCCCCCTGGCCAAGCTCCAAAGGAGGAACAATGGTAAATTCCTCTTTGAAGCCCAGGCCCACTTGGGTAAGGGATGGGGGAAGATGGTTAAGCTCATCTGACCATTTCGTTTTTATTGCAAAAATTAGCCCCCAAAAAGCGCTGTTATGCCATTAGCCAGTTGCTGGATGGCATGACAATTTAACTTGTTTTGATCATTTTGCAATAAGAACTCATTCGTGCCTGACTGAATACGGTACTTTTTCGATCATGTCATTGCAAGCGAAGCGAAGCAATCTCTTCATTTTCTGTGACTAAATAAGATTGCTTCGGCATCCGCCAACTGGCGGTCGGCTCGCAATGACAGCCGAATCAGTGATTAATGAGTTTTCTGTGTTAGAGCATCCATTCGTTCTGGTTGTTTTCGTTCAGACAAGATTGGCCTTGAATCGTTAGGCTTGAGCTTTGGTGAAAATAATATTTAGCTGATACGATCAGCCTGGGTGATTGAATAGACGATAGACATTGTTCTGCCAGATTGCTTAGATAGGCACATCTGGATGCATGGCGGCTGGAAGGAACGATCCGGTATCCTAAAAAATGATCAAATTCCTTTCCGATAGCTGTCAGATCAAAACAGCGGATTTATCCATTTTGTAGAGGGTTAGAGGGAATAGAAGAGGAGAAGGTTCATTGTCAAAGATCAAATTGCTTTTCAAAATTGGGTATGCTTATCATAAAGCGGCCTTTGATCCAATCATCGAATATTTGATGAATGATGAGAAATATGATGTCTGGTTCTCGTTGGATCAGGAAAAGAAGCGATATTTTATTTTTGATCTCCCCTATCGTGCTAAGATCATTCAAGAATGGCAAAAGCTGGGCTATCGTTTTACGAGCGAGACCAAAGGCTTCGACATTGTGATCACTGGGGATACGCTGGAAAGATCAAAAGATTATGGCAAGACGTTGCTGGTATTTGTCAATCATGGAACCGGGATCAAGAACATCCTGTATCGGAAGTTAGCTCGCGTGCCCCATGATCGCTATCAAATCTTTGTCGAGGGCCCGCATCGGGTTGAGTCGTTGCTGAACTCGCCCTCACTCGGCAAAAACGAGGTCCATCTGGTAGGATTGCCGAAATTAGATTTTTATTTCCAGGGGCGCTACCGGGACAAGGCGGCGATTTTGCAGCGATGGGGATTGGATCCCAATAAACCAACCATATTGTTTGCCCCGACCTACAAGCCGACCTGTCTGTATCAGATCAAGGACGATATATTCGAGCAAACTCGGGACTATAATTTGATCGTGAAATTGCACCCTTATAGTTGGATGGGCAAATATGCGCCGCATAAGCAACATCGGATCTACGAGCGCCGGGTGAAGAAATACGATCATGCGGTATTGCTTCCATTTGAGGAATACAATATCGTTCCTTATTACGCCGCCGCCGATGTGGTACTTAGTGAGGCTTCCAGCACGGTATTCGATTTTTTAGCGCTGGAGAAATTTGGGATCGTTTTCAATCTCCCCTGCGATCGTCTGAGGCACTCAGACGGGCAGCCTCTCTTGGAGATTGATAATCGAGAGTTTCTGAAGGGGGCCTTCATTCATATTGACTCTGGCAAACAGATCCGTGAGGCGGTGGAGCGCTGTCTGAAGCCCACTCCAGCCATGATCGAGGCGGCGAATAGTTACCGCCAGCGGTTATTCTTCCAATTGGACGGCAAGGCGACCGAGCGATTGGTGAAAAAAATGGAAGAGCTTTATCAAGAAGGCGGGCACGAAAACGATCCAGAGGAGGCATAGATGAAAGCGGTGATAGTGGCGGCAGGAATGGGCAGCCGACTCTGGGATCAGAACGATCAGATGCCCAAGACGCTCATGCCGTTCAACAACGAAACGATCCTGGCGACCATCATGCACAATATCGCGGCCGCGGGGGTACAAGAATTCGTTATAGTCGTGGGCTATCGCCAGGAAAAAATTATCCAATATCTGGCTGATAAACACTATTTTGGATATAAAATTGAGTTTATTGAAAACCAGCAATGGCAACGCGGGAATGGCATCTCCGTTCTGGCTGCTGAACCCGCTGTTGATGGCGGCGCTTTTTTATTGTCCATGTCCGATCACATTGTATCCATACCTGCGCTGCAGCGCATCGTGAATCACTCCAGCACCAAAAATTTGCTGCTGGTCGATCCCCAGGTCGAGGCGGTGTTCGATCTGGACGATGCGACCAAAGTGAGGGTCCATGAAAATCGGATCCTCGACATCGGCAAGGAAATTCGAAACTACAATGCCATAGACTGCGGGGTATTCAAATTAACCCCGCGGTTTTTTGCCGCTATGCGGGATCGGTTGAAGCTGCGACAGGAGTCGATCAGTGCGGGAATTCAAAGGTTGATCCAGCAAGACGACATGGAGGCGGTGTTCCTGGAGCCGCAGGATTTCTGGATTGATATCGATACACCCGAAGCGTATCGACATGCGCTTCAATTCAGTGCCAAGTAAAACCATCATCCTTTATCCCATGAAATTGATCCGAATTCATCCCGATCATCCAGAACCGGAGTTGATCGAACAGGCGGCTCAGGCAATCCTTTCCGGTCAGGTAATTGGCTATCCCACGGAGACGGTCTATGGCCTGGGCGCACATGCGTTCAACGCCCAAGCGATCGATCGCATGTTTCAATTGAAAGAGCGGGATCGGTCACGGCCGATTTTACTGATCGTCGGCGATATGAACCAGGCGAAACGGCTGACGCAATGGTCGGAATTGGCTGAGCAATTGGCGCGCCGGTTCTGGCCGGGACCGTTAACGCTGGTGCTCCCGGCGCTGCCGGGGCTGCCCGAGGCATTGCTCAGCGCCGATGGCAAGCTAGGCATTCGGGTGCCTGGTCACAGGATCTGCCTGGAACTTCTCCGGTGGTGTGGCGTACCTATCACGTCAACCAGCGCCAATAAATCGGGGCTGCCGAATCCTGTTACGGCCAAACAGGTCATTGACTATTTCGGCGATCAACTCGATCTGGTCATCGATGGTGGCCGATCCACCTCCCCCATTCCCTCAACGGTTTTGGGGATTTCCGATGATCAATTGATTTTATTTCGTGAGGGAGCAATTCCCAAATTGACAATCGAACAATATATTCATTTAAAAATCCATGAACATGAAGGACAATAACACTTATACCATTTTATTCGTTTGCTCTGGCAATAGCTGTCGCAGTCCCATGGCCGAAGGCCTGCTGAAAAAAAAGCTGTACCCAATCTATAAATCCAGGGTACGGGTAGAATCGGCTGGCACCCTGGGCATCAATGGCAATCCGGCCACGCTGCATGCCATTACCGCTGCAAAGGAAAAGGGAGTGGATATCTCCCACCATAGTTCACGAGGGATCACCGAAGCGCTGGTCGCCCGGGCCAATATTATTTTTGCCATGGAGCAGCATCACAAAGAATTTTTGGAACGCTATTTTCCCAAATATAAAGAAAACGTTTTTCTGTTGAAGGCGTTTAATTCAGAAGATAAAAAGGCAAAAAACCTCGGCATCAAAGATCCCATTGGCGAGGGGCTCAGGACTTATCGCCGGGTGATCAATCAAATCGATCAGGAATTGGAACGCATCTTGCCCCAATTGAAACAATTGATCGACCAAACGCTCAATCAAAATTAGCCATCATAGAGGGAGAGCATGGGCCATCATTGGTTTTCCGACATGAAAATTCAGCTGGGCGCAATCACGCAGCAATGGAGCGCCATGGCCCAATGCGCGGCGAGGTTGCTGATTGTTCTTTTGGTCGGCAGCAATCTCCTGCTGGCTCAGCAGACCGGCAATACAAAAGTAAGCGCTTCAACGGCCAGATCCGATACCTCGACAAAGAAAGAGCGACCGCAATCTTTGAAGCCCCAAGACCAACCCCCCAGAAGCCGCAGCAGCGAGCCAAAGCTGGATGAGCGCTATATCGATACGGGCGATACGTTGTTGGATGACGATAAAATTCCAATCCCCACACCGATCGATACCATCCAGAAAATCCGACTGCCAATCAACCTAAAAAAGGACAAATTCGCTTATTTTGATGCTTCCCAATCCATCGACCGCGTGGTCCCGAACCCAGCTTTTACAGTCGGCGAAAAATTGACCTTCGTGATCCGCTACGGTGCGATCGTCGCGGGAAGCGCCACGATGTCCATCCCGACTATCACCACCATTCGGGGCAAAGAGGTCTACCAGATCGTTACCGAGGCGCGCTCCAGCGCATTTTTCTCTGCCTTTTATCGCGTTCAAGATCGCGTCGAATCGTATGTGGATCGTAAAGGATTGTTCACCTGGCGTTTCCAAAAAAGTCTGCGCGAGGGCAATTACAAGGCCGATCGTCTGGTGGAATATGACCAGATCCATGGCTGGGCTGTCACGAATCAACGCGATAGCATGCGCATCCCTCCCTGCGTTCAGGATATCCTATCCTCGTTTTACTATGTCCGAACCCAGTCGCTGGAAGTCGGCAAATCCCTATTCATCGACAATCATTCGGATAATAAACTCTACCCCATGGAAGTGAAAGTTCATAAAAAAGAGCGCATCCAGGTTCGGGCTGGGGAGTTCGATTGTGTCGTCGTAGAACCGATCCTCCGTGCCAGTGGGCTGTTTAAAAGCAAGGGCCGGCTCATCATCTGGCTCACGGATGACGACAGGAAGATCCCAGTCCAAATGAAAAGCAAGATCCCAGTGGGGTACATTACTGCCGAGCTAAAGGCCATGGAAGGAGTGATCGACGAGACCAAAGCGGGGCGACGGACCAATTAATAGTCAGAGTAAAAAATAACCACAAAATTTTGGGTAATTGAGCCTCTTACCATCCCATTAATCCCTCCGCCAACTGGCAGGGGACCTGTTATCGTTCCCCCCCTTTGAAGGGGTGCCAGGGGGATGTAATTTACTTCCAAAAAGAATGATTATTTTAATCTGACTAAGTAGTTCTTGTTGCAAAACTCAGCCCCTAAAAAAACGGTTTCATGCCATCACCAAGGTGGCGGGCAGCATGATAATTTAATTTGTTTTGATAGTTTTGCAACAAGAACTAAGTAGAGCTAATTCTTATTGGAAAATTCCAATATCATGCTAAAATATCGTCTCTGCAAATGGGGGCATCTCGATTTCTTTATAACACAAAAACGACGATTAAAGAGAATGCTTCATTCGCACGAATGATTTTGCAATACAAACATATTAGAGAAGCCCTATTGCCATGCTCAACCCATCGTTTTCATCGGACTGAGGAAAATTAACATGTCGCAATACGAGCAAATTGACCTAAACAAGATCGCCACCTATTCGATCGCGCAACGATTGAGCAAAGTGACCATTGCGGATTTTGCCAAGCCGTATAAGGCCGGCGCATCATTTCAGCAGTTTTTCGATTCATTGCCCGAAATTTTGGTCGGTGCGGACTTCAAACAACTGGTGCGAACCGTGGTTCAGGCCTACCATCACCAGCAGCAGATGATCGCCATGATGGGCGCACATGTCATCAAATGCGGGCTGAGCCCGCTGATTATTCAACTCATGGAGGCCGGCATCATTCGCTGCCTGGCATTGAACGGCGCCGGGATCATTCATGACTGCGAGGTCGCCAATTGGGGGACAACATCCGAGGACGTAGCGGAGGCTTTGCAAGATGGCAGTTTTGGCATGGCAAGCGAAACCCCTGCCTTTATCAATGAGGCTTTGCAATTCGGGCAGCGACATCAGCTTGGCCTCGGGGAAGCTGTTGGACAGAAAATCGTCCAGAGCAACTGTCAGTTCCAGCAACTAAGCGTGCTGGCGGCTGGCTATCGGCTCAAAATTCCTGTGACCGTTCATGTGGCCATTGGAACAGATATTATTCATCAACATGGGAGCAGCGACGGTGGGGCTATCGGAGAGCTAAGCTATCGGGATTTTCGAATCTTTGCTGCGCAAGTCGCTAAATTGACCGCCGGAAGTTTGGTTTTCAATTTTGGCTCCGCCGTGATTTTGCCGGAAGTGTTTCTCAAAGCATTATCGGTTGCCCGCAATTTGGGTTATCCAGCTCATGGTTTTGTCACCGCCAACTTCGATATGATTCGGCATTACCGGCCCCAAGTCAACGTGGTTCAGCGGCCAACTCAAACCGGGGGAAAAGGTTATTATTTTATCGGCCATCATGAAATCATGATCCCGCTGCTAACAGCCGCCATCTTAGAGGCCTTATAGCTTTCTTATCATTCAGTGAATTCGTCCCCTACCCTTCTGACTGATTGCGCTGGACCTCTGTGGTTTCTTGATGCGAAGCGACGTTGGGTTAGAATCAAATTATCGGCCGCTTTTTCAGCAGAGCGCGATTCGACCAGACCCAGGTTGATCTTTCTTTCCATGGCTGATTCATTCATGGCATCGTCACGCGTGGCACTCTCTTTTCAGCTTCTCATGACAAATTATCGCTCGCGCTGATCGTTAAATTGCAATTGGTACAACGTCTGATAGCGCTGGCAAGTATGGAGCAACTCGGCGTGTTTACCCATGCCCACAATCCTCCCCTGATCCAGCACCACGATTTTATCCGCCGAAAGCACCGTGGACAACCGATGGGCGATCACGACCACAGTCCGGTTCTGGGTGGCCTGATCGATTGCCTGTTGGACCTTTTGCTCGGACTCGGTGTCCAGTGCGCTGGTGGCTTCATCGAAGATGAGGATCGGCGGATTGCTGACCACGGCGCGCGCGATACAGAGCCGCTGCTTCTGCCCGCCAGACAAATTGGCGCCCTTTTGATACAGCATCTCATCATACTTTTGTGGCAACTTCTCGATATACTCGTCGGCATAACTGATGCGCGCTGCCTCGCGCATTTGGGCATCCGAGATCTCTTGCAGCGAACCATAGCGAATGTTATTGCCTACTGTATCACTGAACAAAATCGAATCCTGCGTCACCGTTCCGAATAGCATCCGGAGGTCCTTGAGATCGATGTCCTTGATGTTAATCCCATCGATCAAGATCTCCCCCCGCGTTATATCGTACATCCGGGGCAGCAGGTTGACCAGGGTGGTTTTGCCCGAGCCACTGCTCCCCACCAACGCCACTTTCTCCCCTTTGCGGATCTCCAGCGAAATATCTTTCAAGACATCCGCCACACCATCATACGAAAACCATACATTTTTCAGTTCAATTTTTTGGTCGAAGCTCTTCTTCGGAATCGCATTGGGACTATTGACGATTTCGGATGGCTGGTTCAGCACATAGAAAATGCGATCTAATGAGACCTGCGCCTTCTTAATATTCGCATACGCCTGGGTTAATTCCTTAATCGGGTGCTGCATAGAAAAAATGGCCAAAAGAAATGCCGTAAACGAGCCCAATTGAAAGTTGCTTCCTGGAGACAAGATCAAGTGGCCACCGAGAACGATGATGACCACCCCAATCAAAGTGCCCGTCAATTCAGACAATGGTACATTAATTCCGGCATAGATAACCGATTTTCTCCAGAATCGGAAATATTTCATATTGATCTCTTTGAATCGCTCCAGTTCCCGATCCTCCCGAGAAAACGCCTTGACGATGCGCATATTGTTCAACACTTCTTCAATATTGGAGAACATATCCGAAAATTTGGTCTGAATCCGCTTGGAATATTTCTTCACCTTTTTGCCCAACAGGGACAGCAGCAATGAGAAGATGGGAAGGATAAGCAGGCTATAAATGAACAATTGCGCATTGATCACAACCGCAATAACAATATACACCGCCAGCAGAACCACATCTCTCACGACGTTGAACAGCGGGAAGAGCATCATATCGTTGACAATATCCACATCAGCAACCATTCGGACAATTGAATCGCCAACTTTATTTACATTGAAAAATGCTAAGGATTGCCTAAGGTACTTTTCGAACATGACGTTGCGGATGGCCATGATGGTTCGACCTCGCAGATTGGCGAACATGATCTTATTGATGTAGAAAAATAGATTTTTGGTAAGCGTGATTAGGATCATGGCACCGCAAATGACATAGAGCAAAAATAGCGGCTCGGTATGTGCCAAAACCCGCTTCAGTTCCTCGGCAAATGGCTTGAAATCAATCGAGCGAGTGAGCGAAAACACATTGCCAAGTTGATTCTTCAGCATAGCGATGGGCTGGCGCAATGCGCTGAAAAGTTGGGATAGATTATGATACAGCACCGTCGTTTGCTGCGGTGTAAACACATAGTCAAACAACGGCTTCACCATGGTAATTGTTACCCCGCTAAGCGCTGCATAGCCGAACATAAAAATCAATCCCACCACCATATACACCCAATAGCGGAGCATTATTTTATAGAGTCGCAAGAAATTTTTCATCGTTTACCTACTGGCAGTCTTCTAAGTGGCCTCTTTTGGTTTTGGCACAAAACTCCCCAACCAGCCTAAAATGGTATGCCCGGTCAAGCCGGTATAGCGAGTCTTGCTCCAGATACTTGCTGCTGGCGATAAGCTCCGGGCATTCGTTGGGATCATATAGCTGAGTCGAACATCTCATGGAGCAATGCATAAGAATTGCGTCCGCGTAGCTAATCTTCACACTGATTTCATCCATCCTGCTGACCAAGCTCGTCCAGCCAAACATTTCCCTCAAGACAAAACAAAGAACTTAAACATCGTCTTCGGTTTATTGTTGATTGTCTTCTGTCCGCTGCTTCCTGATCACTGTTAACTGATTAACTGTTTACTGATTACTCCCCATCGATTCACCGATCAGCTTGGTCTTCCAGCGCCGATGCATCCAGAACCACTGTTCGGGATATTTTCTGATATAGCGCTCCAGTATTTTATTATATTCGATGATAAATTGTTTCACACCATCTTCATTATCGGCAAATTGCTCGATATCGGGAAACGGTTCGAAGTGGACATGGATTTGACCATCAGGCTCTCGAACGCCGAAGGCCATAACTACTGGAACGCGGTGTTTAATGGCGATGATTGCCGGTCCTGGATTGGTGGAAGCGGGCCTGCCCAAAAAATCGACCATCATCCCCTTTCGTCCAGCATCTTGATCGATCAAAATGATCACCAGCCCTTTTTCTTTCAGCGCAGTCAAAATGCCTCGGGCCGCCCCTCCCTTCACTTTGAATGGCTGCAACCCCAATCCCATGCGGACCTGTTTGATCATTCCATCGATGGCCAGGTTCTTTTGTTCTTTGAACACACAGTAGGCTGGCAGGCCCAGGTTGGCCACTACGGCGGCCATGTATTCCCAATTGCCGAAATGGCCAGACAGGATGAATAATCCCCGCTGCAATCGCTTCGCCGCCTCAAAGTGCTGAATGTTTCTCGTCGGAATCTGATCCAAGATGCTGCTTCGCTTCAAACTGGATATTCGGGCGAATTCCATTAACACCCGACCGAAATGACGATAATTTTGCCGTAGAATCCGGAGCAGTGCTCGCGGGCTTTTCTCATGGCCGAAGCTGTCGATCAGGTTCTGGTAGGCGACATTGCGTCGAATCCGAATTCCATAGAAAAATAGATCTCCAATCAGATCGCCAATTTGATGGGCAAGACGAAGTGACGTATGCTTCGCAAACCAGCCCACCATTTTGCTCAAGAAATATTCAATTTTGTATTGAATTATCATCTCAGTCATTTGACCCCAATGATCGATCACCAGAAGCTTCATCTTCATTGTTCCATTGCTCGATGATGCGTCGATTGCGCCGACGCATCAGGACGAATCCTGCCACCAGCAGCAATAGGACAAGTATCCAGAGATATTGATCCACATCCACTAAAAAGTGCCAACGATACTGTTGCCCGATATATTGAAGCCATGCTTGTTCAAATTCCCAGCGATCCAAACCAATCGCCAAAACCAGGGCCTCGTCCAATTGTTTGCCAGAAGCCAATTGGGCAATGATTTGGCGCAGGGCCATTACGCCGTAGTTTTTCATCAGAAAGACCACGGCCAGATAGCTTTGTTGATAGGCCAATTGCGCGACATCGGCGCGAAATGTCAAAACCTGGTCAATTTCATCCAGAGAAAGCAGCGATTTGGTCATCAGCGCACGGGAAATCAGACTGCTGGACGCATAGCCCTTTTCGCCCGAATAATAGACCGCCAGTCCTTCATCCAACCATCGTGGCATTGACTGACCATTCAGCGCACCATGAAGCAAAATATGAACGAGTTCATGAGTGGCAATGCTGAGGAGATCGCGGGAAGGATCATTCCATACCGGAGATTTGAGAATGATTGTCTTCTTGGCAGGAAGGGCGATCGCATCGCTCCAGACTGGGGCCGAGTGCCCGACCAAAGCCTCAAATACTGGCTTCGATGGCGCCAAATAGACAGACACTGGCTCGTCTAAATGGACCCCTAACTGCTGGGCGAGCTGGTGATAAGACGCGTCGAGACGCTGGATGAGCTTCTGGCAAATTTTCGTTTCGTTCTGCTGAAAATAGCAAATAAACTTCTCCCCAGACATTTGTTGCCAGGCTGGCAAAGCCGGGGCCAGTTGCACACCGATGCTGACTATCCCGCAAACAAGCAACCAGAAAATTGAGCGATGATTCGTCATGTTATCCGTGGGCCTGCTGTTTAACCAATCGAATGTAGCCCCAAATCGCCTCCACCATCACGTCCACCTGGTGTTTGATTTTTTTTCGAGCACATTTTGAATTCAAAAAGATGCATTGCGATGCTTTGCATTGATATAAGCTCTGAGAGCAGCGCTGTTGCAGTTGATATTCTGACGACGGGATCATCTTTCGCGTAATTTCTCGGCGATCAAAATGCTTGCCGCGACAAATGATCCCAAATTCTACCGCTTTTTCCCAAAGAAATTTCTGCAAGCCGCTCACACCATGATCATCCAGCTTATCCACCAAATCACTCACTTTTTCGCCATGCAACAAATAATAGATAATTTCCAGGCGATCGCTCAGTCTCAATTCTATTCTCGATTCCAGCACCATAATTACCCGACTCCACAAGGCAGAGGATTTTGAGCTCCGATCCCTTCTGCCGACCATAACCTGTCATTTTTGAATCAAACCGAAATGGTGCACCGCAATGGTCCACTCATGCCGTCTAATCGGCCTTGTCGATGAGCATATTGATCAGTAAGCGCAAGATATCTCGAGCATTTTGTGTGTCGTCAATTTGCCCGAAAGTGAATCTGCAACCAGAAGATAGAGGAATGCCTTCGAGTTGAAAAAAACGATCAGGGATTGGAGGATCTTTTTTATCTTTAATGCTGGCGACGACGACAATTGGCGCATTAAAGTTTTTGGAACAATGATCGAGAACTGCTTTGGTGAACTCCAGCGCTTGTTTATCTTCCCAATCAAAGATAACAATAAATCCCAAAATCTTTTGGGAGACGAGCTCTAACGAGCGCAGATTCAATTTGGCGCTGATGCCATATAAATGCAGCATCAGGTTTTCATTGACTTCCAGCCGGCCAAAGCTAACGGATTGGCTCGTAAAATCGATCCGCTGACAAATCGCTCTGATAAAGGCTTCCGCTTCATGAGATGCGTGACTGATTATTGCAACTTCCCCGATCCTCAAAGATAAGCCCTCCCCAGTTCACCCACAGTAGAATTCACTTCATGCCTCTTCAGTTCGACAATCAGCTCAAACGCTCCCGGATCATCAGTAAATCACTTTTGGTCAAATGAATTGGATTGGATTCCTTCAGTCGATCTTCTCGCCGTCGGCCATAGCGGCGTCGGTCAGGGAGTTGCCTTTTTTCGCTAAAGGGTTGCTCTGTCCGCGAATTGTCATGATTGGAATTCTTAAAAACATTGGCGATGATCGCCGCCACCCGCTCCCGAGGCGATTTGGCCTGGGAAGTCCGCTGTTTCAGACGCGCTAAATAATTATTGGTATGGCTAACAAAATTGTCTTCTGTTTCCTCCAGATAACCCTTTTGATACAAACTCTTAATGAGCGCCAACGAAGTGACATCATTAAAACGGCTCTGTTCGATAATATCAGAAATTTTTTTCGCACCCCCGATACTCGAAAGAATCTCTTTCTCTTCCTCGCTCAGGTCCTCATAAGAATTCAACCCAGTTCGGCCAACAATGGTGTCCAATGGCGGCAGCCCTTTTTTGAGCTGCTCCCATTGGTTGATCTGCCGCATTCCAGCCATGATCAATTCCTTGTTGGATTTTTGCACCCGGCGCTCCCGCGTCACCGGGATCATCTCGACGACAAAACGGCCGATATTCCAAGCAAACATCGTGAGCAACGATTGCTCCGGAGGCTGATCTTCCAGGGTAGCATCGATCACTTCCCCGTCTTTGACGTACACAAACCCTTCGCGGGAATCATGGGACAATCGGATGATCGCCGATTTCTTACCCAATTCCAGCGTCTGCAATAGATCGACCAGATTCATCTCCAGCAGACTTCCCGAGAAACCTCGCTCGGTTTGCGATTGAGCTTCATTGAACTGGGAAAGCTCAGCGAACAAGGCATCGACCCGGGCGACTACCTCTTCAACAAAGAACGGCTTGGGGATATAATCATCCACCCCTAATTCGATGCTCTTGATGCGATCGTCCACTCGCTTTTGATTGCTGATAAACAAATAAGGGATCGATTTCAGTGACGGATTGGAGCGCATCTCCTTAAAGAATTCATGACCATTGAATTGCGGCAGCTCCACCTCGGAAATGACCATATCGGCTGGCAAATTTCTCACCATCTCCATTGCCTTTTGACCGTCCTCCCAGCAGGTCACCTCATACCCTGCTTTGGTCAGAGCGGTGCGCAATGGCACGACGTAACTTGGGTCATTATCAATGATCAAAATCTTCTTCATCTTGTCGAGTTCTTCCATCTCCATCACCTATCAAACCAACTTCACCATGAGTCACTTTGGCGCATTAAGCGTCCCAGATTTGGCGCACGATAGCCCTGAGTTCAATCGGCTCTTTTTGCCAACGTTCAGAACCATCACTATGTCATGGCCTCCAGCAGCTAATCATCTGGCGAATTGCGCAAGCTTCGGGATAATTTCCAAGTGCATTCGGTGTGTTGCAGGAACGATATCAGTTAAATGCATTCTATTTTTGCAATCGACCCATTAGAGCACTGCGGTTTTCATTCGGATATCCTTAATGGCAGCAGTTTTGCGCAGCACCGACTCTGAGGTCACTCGTGTAGCAGCGCTCAAAATTCTTCGGATCGATGATTTGTCCACTTCATCCCAGGCAATCAGCGGCGCGGTCTCATCCAACCTCAGTTGATATCGAATGACATCCATCGTCACCGTATTTTGTTCATGAAAATTCATGACCGCGATCACATAGGGCAACTTATATCGGGCCGATAGCGAGTGGATCAAATAAGAGCTATACTCCCATGTCTCAGGACGGGAGCAATCCACGGCAAACAGCAACCCACAGAGCTTCGGCTTTACTGATTCCAAAAATACGTGAAACGGCTTATCGACCTGCACTGCGATCAAATGATATGAGGTAAATCCATCGAACCGGATCTTCCCGACATCGAGTTGCATATCGTTCAGCGCAGCGATCTTGGTGGATGAAAAATGATCCTGGGTCAGAATATCCATCAGCGCGTCTTTGCAGTCATCATCCATGCTGATCACGACGATGTGATTTTTCGTCTCCTCAGCTACCGACTTCTTTTCTGGCTCGGTATCCCTATCCTTGGTCCGATCCGTCAAAGAAGGCATGACGCGCGCTTCTGGCTCTGGCGCTGCAGCTACTGGTTCGGAAGGCGGCTCGGGACTGGGTGGTTGCTCGGCTAAAACTTCGGCCCGCGCAACTTCGCTCGGCGCTTTGGGCCGCTCTTCCCGCGCACTGATGCTGTATTGCGCAATCAGCTCTTCATCCACAAAAGTCTCTTCAGAGAGATCGATTTCCTCATCGGATTCGCGGTCCGATGGGCCGATCTCTTTGGCCGATTCAACCTCCGTCGGCTCAACGGTTTTGGGCGGTTCGGCGGCTCGTTGATCTTCCATGGTGTCGGCCGGTGGCACAAACACCGCGCGCTTCTCTTGCTCGATCCGTTCCAGGATCGGTTTGATCTCCTGCTCAATTTCCTTAAATTTTGGAATGGGCTTGCTGTCCAGTTCGATATCATCGGTAAAGCTCGGCTCCTCGAATGGCGCACTGGGCTGTGGCTGCGGCACTGGACCGACGGACTCGCCAGGGGATGAGGTCAACGCAGGGCGTTGATGAGGCAGCGGTTTGGCCTCCGGAGGAATGGTTGGCTTAATGAAGCCCTGATGATATAGCCTCACAATCCGCTTTAGCGCGACCAGGTCATCCAACCCGCTGTCCTCAATAATTTGGTCGACCTCCCGTTTGCCATCAAAAAGCTTCACAAAATTGGCAATTTCACCGTTCACCCGTCGTTTTTGGATCAGCATTCGAAAGGTCGGCGTAATAGTAAATGCCGTGCGAGGGGATGATAGCTGGCTCAGCAATTGCTCCCGAATTTCCAACCGCTTAATCCCATGCAACAACAGACCCAAATTGCTCACTGATATCTCATCGGGCACATCAATATCCTTGAAGATCATGGTAAAATAGCCTCGATTCCAGGTGAGCATTTGATAAATAGCTGGCTCTTGTTTGATTTCGCCCAGGCTGGCATTGACCACCGCGCCATCACGAAAATAGACATGTCCAGTCTTTCGACCGTTGCTCAACGTCAGGACCCCGGTCTTTCGCTCCACCCCAAAAATTTCGATCAGATCTGCCAAATTAAGCTGATCAAATCGACCGGAAAATCTCATGTAAGCATCCAACTGCTCGTTTTTCCTTCGTTCCAATCGCCGCAGCACCATGCGGATATGAGCCACTACCTCTTTTACATGGAGCGGCTTGACCAGATAGTCCTTGGCTCCCATCTCGAAGCCACGCACTCGCTGCTGAATATCACGCTGGTTGGTCAAAAAAATCAGGGGAATGGATTTGGTGTTGGGATCCGCCTGCAACCGTTCCAACAATTGAAAACCAGTCAGTCCCGGTAAATTCACTTCGGTTAATACCAATTGCGGCGGCGATTGCTGAATTTCTTCCCAGGCCTTATTGCCATTCGACGCGGTTACCACAACAAAACCCGATGCCTCAAGATTCTCCTTGAGGATCTGCAAATTTTTGGCATCCCCGTCAGCTACCAGCACTGTTGGATTCATCATACGGTCTTCTCACTCTATGGACAAAATCGCATTTTCTCTCTTAGCGTTAGGCATTTCCAATATAATTAAAATTCATTGCTATGTCAAGCATTTTTTTTGGCACTGACCGATAGCAGAACTTTAACCCTTCAGAACGCAAGCTATTGTCCCCTGCAGATCGATGGTAATCACCACAAATCATCGGTTCCGCTTCACCCCAGAGAGATCTTCAGGCTAATGAACCTGTTAGGAGCTCACTGGTTCATTACTACCTCATTATGCGTAAGCGATTGGAGTCCACATTTCATCAACAGACCATTCCCCCGAAACATTTACTCGATCAACATTGTCGTTACCCTTATCTATTTCTGGTGCAAAATGCAGCATGCAATTTGGCCATGGAATCCTTGCCCATTCAGCGAGCACAATCAGCCTGTTATTGGACTATTGCGTCTGGACCTGCTTCCTACTTTTCACTTTAAACTTAGGTGATTGATCGCACCAAACAGGCAGAACCTGCCCGAGAGACGATCGCTCAATCAGCTTCGGTCCAAATTTACCACCAGATCAAAACCTGCCTGTTGGAGTATGATGGTAGGATAGAACCTGTTGCCCATCGGCTCTTTCTCAATCCACACCCCAACAAGCAGTCCCTCCTCACCGCATCGCTCGGCTTCGGTTTGCTCCGAATTTTTCCCGGTTGCTGGATGATGGACATTCAATGCGCGAATCAATTTGAAATCCATCGATACCTCTCGCGATGCATGCGCTCCGTTGGATGGATGAAATGGGGCGTTTTTTGGGTGGGAGTCTGATCGCAGATTGGACGGCTCATTTGGCATCGGCTTTCGGCCCGGGGCGATGGATGTAAACGGTATCAACAATAGTTTTATAAATAAAAATGCAATCGTAATAAGTGCTATCCCCGGTTGAAATCCAATCCAAATACTTTTGCCCCGGAGGCGCTTTGTCGGTTCCTGGATCAAATTTTAAAGCCGACTCATTATAATCCCACATCTCGAACAATACCGTCGTGGAATCGCGCTCCAGTTTGAGTTTTATCGGCAGGTCCTTATAATTCTTCGCCAAGCTGCGCAATAATGAAATGAAAATATTGTACGCTGGTTTTCTCTCCGTATAACCGCTCACTGCATTTGGATCGGAAATTTGGGCGACAATCTGAAAATTGGCCTTGAACTCCCAATTATTCATCAGATCTTGGGCTTTCTTAGAAACAAATTCGACAAAATAGATCTCATCCGATGGATATATTCGCACCAAATCCTTCGGACCGAACCCATTTCTCCCCACATCAATGATCTCCATCCGCGTCACCAGGGTCTCAGGGATAAAGAACTCGTCCATCAGCAATTTGATGAGGCTCTGATTGGTTATGGACATCATCGGAACACTAATCTGCGTCACTCTGTTCTGAGCTGGGTCTATTGTTTGGCCAAAGCCCAATGGTATTCCAATCAACAACATAGCAATCATGCTCAACATTAAATTTTTCATCGTTGCCTCTTCAGTTTGCTCGACGTTTGGCTCTGATCTCCCTGGCCGCTCGAACCAAACTTGGTAAAATGAATCATTCGAGCGATCCTCTGGCCTTTTTCGGCGCTAACGGACGGATTGCCTGGGATTGACAGAGCAGCAGTATTCTTAGGTCAGGCTACCGATTCATCGTTCCTGGTGAACAAAATCATCAACACATTCATACGGCCCTTGCGCCATGCTAATGCCGATGAATGGCGTTTTCTCCCATTTTTATCATGAGCATTTTGCCAACAAGAGCAAGACAGGCATCTGATCGGTACCCATTATTTTTGTAATTTCGCCTGATCCCACCATGTCAGAAAGACCTGATAAAACTCCATCGTTTTTTCTTCCGTGGCAGGCAATTGAGTGGTACTAAATGCAAAGATATCATTATTTGTGCTTCGAGAAATGTCGCCGATTCTCAGATAATTGCTCTGCCTTTTAAACCCGCTATCAATTAACATGGTCGACTGATGACCTTCGACCAGACAGACGCGAATTTCTCTGCGGTTCGGCTTATAAAGCAAATATAGTTCGAAGTTGCGATCCCGATGTGAAAAAATCACTTTCGATGTGAGATCACCCACCTCATACATCATAAAATTTTTTACCACGGGAATGAATTGAGCAGGATGTTTTTTCATCCATTCCATCAGATCGTCAATGATTACCGAAAGATCAGTGCGATTTTTTGCATTTTCTTTGCTGATTAACGGTATATCTAGCCTTCCTGAGTTAGCCACTAATTTATCACCATTAATACTCGGATTACTTTTATGCGGATAAATGTTTCTACGACCAGATGTCTGGTTGCTCTTGACATTTTCATTGATCGCTACTGTCGGTCCTACTTGATTGGGTTCAATCCGCATACTTGGCAAAAGCTGGGTAGCATTATCCTTTAAAATTTCCCTGGACTGCTCCAGCTGAATGGACGGCTTAATATCTTCTGGCAGCGTGGTAAATTCAAATGGCTGATGATTGGGCTGCTCAGGAACACGTTGCAGCGACCGTGGCGGTTGTTGGTTGAGCAGGGACGTCACATCTCGCGTCAGCAACTCTGAATCAACATTTTCGATTTGATCAGCTTCTGTCACGCTGGCTTCTGGATGACTTGGGGCTTTGGGCATTGGAATCTCATGCTTTCTGACGAGCTTGATTCGCTCCGGCGCAATCTTCGTAATATCGATCTCGCGATATGTTTTGGTAAATTGCAAATTCAATGGAGGAATCTCGGAGGTCTTCAGAAAAATATAAAGCAAAATAAAGAACAGCACCATCATCAGCTCGCTAATACGACGATAATTGGTGATTCTGCCCTTTAATTCTCCCAAATGGTATTTTTCCATTATCCATTCCATGGTCATCACCTTTCCTTTTGCTGTTCCAAGTCGATCTGTGGATAGGACAGGTTTTTGAGAATCTGATGTTTCTCACAGAGATCCATCACATCAACGGTGGTCTGAATCATGGTTTCAGCGTCCGGCTCAATGATTAAAATCATCTGCCTATAATCGCGTCGATAATTGTCCTGGAGCTGGACTATTCGTTTTTCTAACTCCTCGATCCCCTCAATTTCAGTTGTGCCTTCCTGATCGGTCAAAGCAAAATGATGATCGTTACGAATATTGAGAAAAACGATCTGCTGCTCTTGCTCTTGCTGTTTCTGAGCAGCATTGGATGGCAATTTGATTTGACTCTTATTCTTCACATCGGTGATGCTCAGAAATCCGAATAGGACGATGAGCACAACATCGATCAGCCGGATGATGGTTCCTGATTTGAACATACCATTCTTCCTCGGGCTATTTAAGCCTTAGTTTTTGCTCTCCAAAATTACATCCACACCCTTCGGGATCTGCAGCGCGTCGCAGAGATTGGCCACCGCTAAGGTATATTTGATCGGAGTGTTCCAATTCGAGCGGATGCGCACCCGTGTTTCAATCCTGTTCTTCAAATTCGCTGCTTTCTTGTTTTCGATATAGGCTTTCAGAGTGCTGAATTCGTCAATCACTTTGGTCTCGTCCTCCACCAAAAACCGCCCAGTTGGTGTGATCCCAATGACGAGCAGATCCTCTTTATCGGGATAAACGTAGGCCATCTGTGTGCTTTTGGGCAATTGCAAGACACTCCGGCTGCTGATCTCGCTGATGGAAATAAAGCCAAACAGCAAATTGAGCACCACATCGATGAGGCGGATTACCGTTGCGTTGCCACTGGTCATTGTATTTGTCCCTCCTCACATTTAGCCCTGGCCCAGAGCTTCAAACTCCAATCGCATCTTTCGAATCCCTTTCGCTGTCACTTGCACCGAATTAAATCCCGGCTTGCTCCCCAGCGTGAAATATGCTTCGGCGATCCCGTTTTCATCGGTGGTGGTGATGAAAACTGTTTTCTTTTCAGGGAAATATCCTTTGCCCTTCATGACTTTATATGTCACTGGCAAATTCGGCACAGGGTTATCGAATTTATCCACCACTTTGATCACGAACGGTTCTTTGAGCTCTTTGCCTGCTGCCGAATTTTGGTGGTTTCCCGATATGTAAATCACCCGATCCGGCTCGGTCGGTTTGCCCCACGCGCTAAAGTAGATCGCCGAATTGCTGCTGTCCTTGACCCGTACCTGCACCCGGTTTTCTCCCGCGGTGCTCCCCAATATCAGCTCGGTCTGTGCCAAGCCGCTTGCATCACTGACCACCTCTTGCTGCTTGCGTCCATTGGCCAATTTGCCATTGCCGCTGACCACCTCAAAAACCAGGGTCTTATTCGCAATGCCATTGCCATTGCCATTGGAAATCTGAACGACCAATGGTTTCTCCAGCCGGCGATTCACCATCACTGACTGGTTATCCCCAGAAATCGGGATCAATTTATAGTCATTATTGCCATTCCGATGATTGGAGATCAGCGAGCTCGTGACTTCGAAAATTGGCTCAGTGGATTTTAGCTGGCGATCGACCGCGGCGAGTACGGCTTCTGAAAGTTCATAAGCTGGACTTGCCACAGGTGGTGCCATTTCGGATTCCTCGTCTGGAATTGAATTATCCAGAGATTGTTCCATTTGATGAAGCCTCAAACGAAAAACGCTGGTCAGGTCGGTCACCCGATCGATGCGCCTTCGAAAATAGCTATAAGTCTGGGTCGTGAATAAATTCAAGAACACGCTCACGATCAATCCCATCAACGTGGTGACCAGGGCGACTCCCATCCCGCTCAGGATTTTATGCTTTTCGAGATCGCCCCCAAAAAAAGTCAGAAACATGCCCCATACCGTACCAAGCAGTCCCAGCGCCCCGGCTGTATCGGAGAAAAACGCCATTTTGGCTTGAAAGGTCTGGAAGCGGTTCTGCTGAATCTGGACGAAATCGACGATCTCATTGCTGAGCCCCTCGGCGGATCGTCGGGTTTGATAAAGATCCAGCATGTGTTTGAACAACCGGCTCAGCATACTATCTTTATTGTTTTTGATCACCCGCATCACATCCACCAGTGTGGCCTTGCGCAGATCGAGTCGCTCCAATTCGCGGGCGTGGTGACGATCCAGCGCTAATTCCGTCCCTTTATACAGCACGGTCATCATCCCTAAAATAAAATCGAGTATGATGATATAGCGCCAGAAACCGGCCAGCAAGGTGATGTCCCAGAGCGACCGCAAGTCCCGGATATTCGTCAGCAAATCCGGATTCACCGTTTTGCTGGTGGGATTGATGGCAGTGGTGTCGCTCACAGGTGTCTGAGGGAATGCAACCAAGCTGTGAACCAATACCAATAGCAGCATGCCACAGATCACAATTAACGCAATTCGCTTGTCGATCATATCTCTGCTCCTCAAAAAATGGATGCTAATTTACAAATTTAATTTCTACTACCTCCCCGGGTAGTTCCCCAGGTTTGGGCTGAGTTCGAACTTCAATGTCCAATCTTCTGGAAATTTTTTGGACATAAAATTCTTCTTCATCGCTGGTGCGCCAGTGCCCTTGTTTATCCCGCCAAGAGATGGCGTAACGATACACATCAGGGCCAATCAGATGACCCTGATCATCTCGCCAGTCCCACTGAATCTGTTTGGGGACGGCTCCTGCACCAGCAAAGGTTTTTATCACTTGATGTTCACCATTAATGATCTCCAGTTTCCAGGGACCCTGATAATTGCGCATCTTGATGGACGAGATTTTGAAACAGACCGTGTTCGGTGTGAGCTGATAATTTTGTCGAATATCTCGCCGCTGAACCTCGGTCATGACGTCCTTTCGATTTGGATTCCCATGAAGGATCGGCTCGAGCTGAATGCGATCCGCCAAAAATGGGGCGTGAACGACCAGGAAATCGCGCAAATTTCTCGCTCGTTCCACAGCATTTTCTTCTGGAAGAAAACGAAGCAAATTGATTTTACGCTTCAGCAAATGATCTGCCAGCCATGCCTCATATTTTTGAGAGTATCGAGGAGCCGTCGACAATGCTGGCAACTGTTGATTCATTGCTCCGCCATGTTGGTAGATGTTCGATGTCTCCACCAATGAATCATTTATCACCAGCTCGACTTCGTTCAGATTGTTGAGCGCGCTGGTTGGGACATCATCGTCCACATGGCGACGGATCTGCTGGGAGAGAATCTCCAGTTTATCCGTTTCAATCTTCACAAAAAATTGTGACTCGATATCAAATTGCGGAAAATGGCCCTGATCATATCTGCTTCGCAGCAACTGAGTGGTCTTTTCATCATGGCTCAACTCATATACGAAACCAACCTGATGGCTGCCGTTGCTTAATCGATTGATCTCATAAAGGGGATAATCAAAAGCATAATTCAAGGTCAACCGGGATGATAATTTTAACCGAGCAGTGAATTTGGCGGCCTGCTGAACAAATCCCAATTTTATAGTGGAAAATTCTGCTGGCCGGACTTCCAACGCCCAATTGGTTTGCCAATGTCCCTGCATAAAATTAAAGTATAATGAACTGGTGAACCATCGCCATGAATATCCCACGCCCCAGTCATAGACCCGCGGCTGCTGATATTGGTCCAGATACAACGAGACATCCGGGCGATTGATGTGATCACAAGAAAATCCCACAGAAAGCAAAGACCACGGGAAAACAATCACCCCGACACCAAAGCTTTGGGCAAATTTGGTCGTTCCATTCGCAAATACCGGATCGCCAGGATCCACCATATCGAATTCTTTCCGATGATATGCTTTGGCGAACAAATTATATTTCAGTCCGATCGCTATCCGTTTGAATGGCTGTTTGGCCAATAATAACGAGATATTTGTCTGGCTGTACAACGGCGCTGCAAAATTTTGTCCCGTCACCGCCAGGCTGAACCATCGCCATGATTCCTCTGGCAGCGAAAAACTGAGATAGCTACTGCGCAGGCTCCAATCATTGCTTTTTAAAAATCCAAATTGGTAAACCTTCATACCCACCATTACCTGCGGACGATGAAACGCAACGACCGCTGGATTGATAAACAATGTCTCGGTATCATAGCTGTCGGATGGATCGCCAGCGATCAGGTTTTGGGCTGAGATCTCTGATAGGATCAACAATTGAAATAGGCCGATCATCACCACAATCCAACTGGCCAATCTGATGATTCGCTTGCTTTTCATCGCCCAAAACGCTAACAACGTATTCGCCTCCCCGATATTGTGGTCAACTCCAAATAAACCTATGTGAATTTGCATCATCTTTTCCCCCCTTGGCGCACCATCAATCTGTTTGAATGTAGCTTCTGGTACCAGCGCGATTCATCCTGAATCAAGATCTGCTTCAGCCATTCGCCATTGATCCCAGCAATGCCGACCAAAAATAAACCTTATCATCTTGTTCCATTGATTATCGCGCCAACACCACATAGCCATGGGCAATAATTCGGTCTTGATCCTCGATCAAATATAGATAGACCCCCGGCTGCGCCTGATTCCCATAGCGATCACTCCCATCCCAGAGAAATTCATATCCCTGGCTCACGCTGGTAGTCTTGATCATTCGACCAGAAACATCAAACAGCTTGAGTATTGGATGAATCACCCCTAACTTCTCGAAATTGAAACTCACCCGATCATTAAAGCCATCATTGTTTGGCGTAAATGGATTTGGTCGAACCACCAGCTCGCCCTCATACACATCGATGGTCAACACAGCTTGATTGTTCTTTTCATTCGATTCTTCGATCAGATTATTGGGATCTACCACCAATTTGATCTGATGCAGCGCCCGATTGTTAAAATTAAGCGTACGCTGGATTTCAAAATTGCCGGGAAAGCCATACACTAGATAGGTCGTATCGCATAAAATGCGCTCGTTATCCCAAATCGTGATGGAAACTGGATCATGAATTGGCGCTGTATTCCATTCAATAATGGCAGCCAGTTTTACTGGCTGATGAACCATGGTCCTCTTTTCGCTCAAGGTGAAAGAGCTGATCAGCAAATCTGGGTAGACATCTTTAATGTAAAAACTAAACCGATCTTGGCTCATCCGATTGCTGGGATGTGAAAGATCTGCTGCATCAATGGTGATGTCTACGCGCTGCCCGGGCCGAAATCCCACCGGATCGGTGTGGCTGACCCGGTATGCCTGGGGCGAGCCAACAATGGTCGGGGCAACCGGATTGCCCATCACCGTCATTCGAATTGAGTCTTTCGCAACCCCGGCAACATCATCTTGGATTTCCACCAAGATCTCAGGGGTAAAGTCCACGCCTCGCGAATCAGGCTCAGGCACGCGGAGGGTCACATAGGGCGGCGCGTGATCCTCGGTGGTATAAAAAACGAATGTGCTGTCCTGAATCCGATTGGCCGGCCTCGCCAAATCAGTGCCAGAAATCACCCATTCCAGCCGCTGGTTGTACAAAAACGGTCGATCTGGCCGATAATGCCAACGATAGCTGCTCGAATCTCCAACGATGTCTGGAATGACGACTTGTCCTTGAAATGAGAATTTCAATGAGCCCAAATCCACACCCGTATGTTGATCTTGAATGACCGCCTCAAATTCGGCATCCAGGGGAATATGGGATCCGGGATGTCCAGGCTTGATCCAGACGATTTCGGGCGGCAGCCGATCATACATCGTGGTAAAGGTACAACTATCCGTCTTCATCACATTCGGAGCATCCTTCGCCAGATCCTGGGCATCTACTTCCACCCGCACATGCTGACCATATTGAAAAGGATATTTTGGCCGATGCTCGACCAAATAGTCCAGAACGGAGCCACGGATGGTTCGGCTCACCAATTGGCCATTGACCCGCACCAGAATCGACGCGCTATCCACGCCGCTGAGATCATCTCGAATATGGAACGAAATCGAACAATCGATTGGCACTTCGGTAGCGCCATTGCTCGGTTGATACAACGTGACGTATGGAGGGGTCAAATCCTTTTCTCGCATGATCCGAAACTGATATCGGCAAGTATCGGCTGCATTGGGTGGATCACTCAGGTCCTGGGCAAAGATTTTGACCTCAATCCATTCTAAGTAATTTTGCGGCTGAGTGAATTGATAGCTAATCTGATAGTTGTTGCCCTGACCAATGGTGTGAAATTCGACTGCTCGACCATTGATCCACATCTTCAACGAGCTTACATCAACCCCAGCCCGATCATCGGTGGCACTGGCGCGAACCAGAGGGGTCGGATTCACATTCGTATCTTCCATGGCTGGGGCTAACGCCATAATGATTGGCGGCTGCGTGTCTATTTCGGTTTTGAACCAAAACTCGAATGGCCTCATGATATTGGGCATTCGCGCCCGATCGCGCGCTTCAAGTACCACATGCAGGCTGTCATTATAGCGAAATCGTTTTGCCGGCCGATATCTGATCCAATAATCGCTGGAATCGCCTGTCACCTCCACAGGCACCTTCGTATCATTCAGTGTCAATTGGATCGAGCTGCGATCCACCCCCGCAAAATCATCCACCAGCTCGATGACGATGGCGGTATCTGGTGGGACCTGTTGTGACTCGTGCAATGGGGCATAATATTTCACCCATGGCGGCAGGGAATCGCGCGCAACAATAAAATAAAAGCTGGAATCCCTTGAATTGGTCGGGCTTACCAGATCCGCCGCATGGATTTTTACCCACACCGAGTCCATCTCTCGGAACGGCGGCTGAAACCGATATCGAACTGAATAGGATGCCGGCGTCCCGATTACCTCGGGAACCACAGGATTCCCATTGATCAAGATCTGTAATGAATCTTTATTCACCCCAGATTGCTGGTCTGTCACCGTGAAACTGAGGCTGGTATCTGATGGGACTTGTCGCTCGCGATGGTGGGGATACAAGTCAACAATCTGCGGCGGCACGGTATCCCGCTGGATATAAAAGCGATAGGAATCTGGCTTCATCACATTCGGCGTAAAAGCCAGATCGGCCGCCCGAATGACCACGGCAATCGTTTGGTTATATTGAAAATTTTGTGGTGGGTCATAGGTCAGCGTATAGCGCTCAATCGTTCCAGTAATTTTAGCCGCCACTGGCTTGCCATTCACTTCCATTTCAAGCGACGTGCTGTCGACTCCCATGTAGTCGTCCACCACATCGACTTGAATATTGGTATTGAGCGGGACATTTCTCGCCTCGGGTGCCGGGAGATGGTTCTCCGTATGCGGCGGCACTTTGTCAGGGAACATCTCTCCTAACCCAATATAGGTGCACACAATATGAACTTTGCCGGGCGGCACGGTGACCGGCTGCCACCACAGGGCGACAGCACTATCATGGACGATCCCCAGCTCCCCATTGGTGCTGTAATGCCATTTGGTTTTGAAAATATTGCTCCAGTTCGCAATCACAAACCGATCTGGTGGCGTAGCCCCATACCCTTTGATCGTGCCCTGTGCCGAAAAAAGCACTTTCCGTTGCTCTCCCTCAATGGCTATCCACCAGTTCGGGATATGCGGGGTGTAAAAATCTTGTTCAAATCCAGTAAAAGGAAAATTGGAGGTCCGAATCAGTGCACTATCGTTTTGGCCCAACATGGTGTCGAACAACACCCGAATGCCCACCCGATGCTCCACGTTATCGTTATTGATAATGATATATTGGAGCTGGGCAGTATCTTCAAATTTGGTCTCGGACCATTCGCTGACCACCAGCGACACTTTCTGTTTCACTACGATATTTTCGTAGCCCCAGCTCCGTTCAATGCTTTTTCTATTACTGGAGATGTAGGGATCATCTATTAATTTCCCCTCCTGAGAACCATAAACGAGTTCCTTGCCATCGATCAATAGCGTGGTAAACGACGTATAGGGATTGGGATGGCCAAATAGGATCGGTTTATTGTCATCGTACGGCGTGTTCGGTAGTCCCCCAGTGATGCCGAGTGTGAAATTGGTGCCAGGATAGCGATCGCTTACCGCCACCTCGATAAAATCGTTGTTGACCATCACGCGTCGCACCGGCTTGAGGCTGAAATTGATACTCCATGTTGTATCTTGGTCCTTGACCACGACCGGCTTTGCTTCCTGAGGCGCAATCGCATTCTGATAGTATTCGTTATGATAGCGCAGGGGATCCACACTATAAACATAGACGCGATAGGTCCCCGGTCGAAGGCCAGCGGCGCAGTAATATCCTCCCGAGTTGCTAAAGCATTCTGAGCTCCACTCCCCATTCTGCCAATTGCTGACCACCACCCAAGCGTTCGCCACTGGGGGGCGGTCCGGCTCATCGCCCAGCACCAGCCCAGCGATTGCCCCACCCTTTTTCAAATAAAAGTCAATATTGGAAATAGTGTCCCCAACGGTCACCTGGATCGCCTGCGCACTATCCTGGGTGCTGACCTGGGGATAATAGGTAATCACGTGTCCGCTCGGTAGCGCCGAGGCCTTCACGATGTGGGGGCCTGCTGGCAAGGCCGAGCTGATATAACTGCCGTCCGGTTTCCCATCAATAAAGCCGCGCTGACTGTAGGTGCCCGCTTCAAAAAATCCAATACTGCAGTTCTGGGTCAATGGCTGACCAGTCGCATCAAAAATGCGGCCCGAGATAAATCCCCCTCGCTCCAGATAAAAATCAATGCCGGTCACATGTTGATTGTTGTTGATTTTGATTAGGGTCGCTTCGGATTTCTCCAGAGCATTTTTGTAATAGCAATTCACATAGCCCGCTTTGTTCTGAACCCGGAGGTAATATTGCCCAACTGGCAATTGATCGATTTCGTAGCTGCCGTCTTCTGCCGAATAGCTGATGCGCTGAAAATAAGGGCCAGTAAAGGCAATGGCGCGAACTTCAACTTTGGCTAGAGGCTCATGAGAGGCATTATAGATGTGGCCAGAAATCTTACCGTTGATCACGGTTTGCGGAAAGATAATCCCATTTGATCCGATAATCAAAATTACCACGATTGCATACATCACCATCTGTCGTTGTCGTGCCCGTTGCCAATTCATGCTTCCACCTGCTGTTGCAATGCCCCTGTTGACGATTGATGTCGATTCGCCTTTTCAACCGAATACATGCGAATTGCCTTGATCCCCCACCCCGTTCGCCAGGCAGGAGACACCTGCCTTCCGCTTCGACATAGTTTACATCTTTAATCATGCGGAGAGATCCACTGAGCAGCATGCTCCCCCAAAAGGCTACTTCAAAGTAAAGAATCAATCTCGAAAAATCAAGTCATTTTCGGCTATATATTCAGAAATCATCTTTACAACGATTACAATTTTGGAATCGACAGCCAGCTGCTTGGCCTGAATGCTATCGTCCTCATACCTTCGTTTCGTTGTTGGGGATCGATCGCTCCAATCAAAGATGCTTTTTATCGATACACCAAACCCTTTCCGGCGGATCCATCACCCCCTGGCTGAATTCTGACCATGTGACTGGATCAAAACCATAGCTTCCATCCACACCGAAAGAGACCTCGGGATTTCTAAACCCAGTTCACTTCGCGATGATGCTTAAAATGACTTGCTTTCGAGCCGATTCATGCTGGAATGCTGACGATCCCCATTTTTGTGGGGATTATTTCATGGCGAGCATTTTCTCCATAAGGGGGCTGCCACACATCTCGAAATCAGCCCATGGGCCAAAAGCTTTCATCTGAATTTCATTCCGGCCATCAATCTGAGAATTTTGCTACTTGTCCCCTAAAAATCCCGCTGTTGCTCACCCCCTCATTCAGTGAATAGCTAACCATGGCGTCCGCTAACCGTTTTTGGCCATTAAACCTACGACATTCCTTCCAAATAGCCAGCGAAACGACTTCTCTCAGCATCCCCAATCGATGCTTGAAGATCCGGTTCCGAATGTCGCAAGCATGGCGATCCCTGGCATTGCGATGTCAATCTCGTGCCAATGATATCCGGTGCTGAAGCCTTGGAAAACCATTCGGATGCAATTCAATTGTGGCTTTCCAGCAAGCCCCAGTGGACAAAATTAGGCCGGCCAATCCATTTCTGGTCCCTGGTGAAAATTCTTTTCCCCATGCAGCATCTTTTCCCTGCCGAAAATTCACGCGCTTAATGCTCCGTTTCAGCAATAATCATCCGAATACTTGCAATTTCCATGCCGATGATCGTAAAATGCTATATTGTTCTACGCATGTTTTTCAGCTGCAATCCGTGAATTCCATGGCATCAAAAAAGATTGGCTTTCACCTATCTTGAAACCAGTCGAGCAGCCCTAAAACAGCCGATCGCTGAACGATTTTGGCACGGCGCGATGTCTGATAGATGGATATAGGAGAATTGATTTGAATTATTCACCAGCGCGGGCGCAATCATGAAAGATATGATCGGGTTGAGAGGCTCTGTGAGCATTCCTTGCGCACCTGTTCGAAATTCATTCAGAAATTTCACAGTTAACTGGTCGAAACAAACGCAATGGATCGATTTCATGCGCTGCATGGAATTGATCCAAGATTGGCGCAACTTCATTCGGAACATTCTACACTGAGGGGGAGATATATTGAGGCCAAGAAATTGCTCCAGAGCGGCTTATCCTCATCATGCCTATTCTTTCGAACAAGTGATCGGCGTCAGCAAACAGGCGATCATTCGATGTTGGCCGGATCGATACCATTTCGATCAGGTCATCCATCCTTGTTACCGGATCAGCATCATTTTCACCAGAGATGTGGACTTTCCAGCAGCTACCCGGCAGAAATAGAGGCCGGTGGCTAAATTTTTGGCCTCGAACACCAGCTCATGCCAGCCAGCCGATCGCGGCTCATCAACCAGATCCCGTACGATTTGGCCATGCAGATTATGCACAGTCACATAAATAGGACATGGCTGGCTCAGCCAGAACCGAATGATCGCGATCGAGTTAAACGGATTGGGATAGCTGGTGATGAGCAGGAAATCATTGGGTCGATGAATTTCTGGGCTCGGTGCAACGGCGCTGGCGGTATTTGGATCGTAGGAGATGATCCGCACTGCGTCCGCCACGATATAGGTCCCGACCGTCCCGGCATTGGAGATGACGATGGCCTCGCTGGAATCGCCAGATAGGTAATAGCTGCCAATGCGGTTCCATTTCGAGCCATTGATCGTTTGATCCAGGCGCACCGTATCGCTGCCGTTGGCGTGAACCACAATGAACGGCGTATTTTTGCAGCGATTGGACGCGGCCACCCACCAGGCAAACAACTCGTACTGCGCTGGCTTTTCAACATCCAATTGAAATCGCGCGTAACGATCGCCGGGGCCAATATTGTTCAGCATGGCTGCGGTGCTGCCCCAATAACCAGCATTGGCCGAGGGAAACCAGCCCAGGCCCACCAACCGGCAGGCCGGGTCCGCGGTGTCGATGATCTTTTCATAATAGATCGTCCTGGGAAACGCCAGCGAATCCGCAGGCACCACGGCCAGAATCGTAGACACTGGTCTCATGTAAGTGCCGCCCTCCGGCCGATTGATCAGTTGCTGTCCCACGGCCATCTGGGTGGAGCCACCGCCGTCCAGGTTCATCGCCTCCACGCAGCCCAGATCCAGCAGCATCTGGGCCAGCTCCGGCAGGGTAACGCCCTGGCTGGCCGTCTGCCGCCCATCCACCACCAGCAGAATGGTGTGATTGGCCGAAGTAATGCCCACCGCAGTTCTCGGATTCGCCGTGGCATACCCGATGCCTGAATCCCAGAACACCTCTTCATCGTGCGAAATGGCAACGGCCCCGTTTTTCACCAGCGTCGGCCCTCCACCGATACCCGTGAGCAGCTTCTCATAAGGCCGGCCCTGCATTTTCTGCGGGATGGGCGCTGGCTGCCCCGGGGCATTTGGCGTTGGTTGATCGAAAATGTAAATATCCTCCACCCGACTGCCGAAATGGTAAATCCAATCTACCGAGAGCGCCCGTTCCGTCGTCATGCCAAAAAAGCTGCGGGTCACTGGATAGGCCACGCCGCTGCGATAGATGGTGCCCAGGTTCTGCGCCAGCACTTCTCCGGGATAGACCACCGCTGAGTATGAGGTGGTACCGTTCACATCGAAATAGCCTCCGTTCACGGCCGCGATGGCGCCGACTCGCTGGCAAAATGGCGCCACCCCTTCCTTGCCCGATGGGATGCTCGAAAGATACGATCGCACCGCAAGGTTTTTGTTCGTCACATCCACATCCAGATACCAGGCTTTCAACGCCGGCGAGGGACGATCCCCCTGGAAAATTTTGACCCCTTCTGGCACAGCGAATTGGGAGGTGATGTCGGTCCATGTGATGGATTGGGAGAAAAGGGATGAGACGAAGCATAGCGATAATAAGAGGATAATTGATTTTTTCATGATCAAAGTCTCAAGATAATTGACTAACTCAAGAACTATTTTTTCCCACGGATAGAAACAACCCAACGGATCAAGAAATTTCAAAAAACAGACAACAAACTCCAAACCTGTCCGCCAAATGGCGTGATAAAGCTCAAATACAAAATTCCAATGAGCAAAAGCTGGGTTATCATCAGCCGTGATGTTGTTTGGAATTTGGGTGTTGCGATTTGGAATTCATTTGATATTTGTAGTTTGCAATTTGAGATTTTGCATGATCCGTTGGTTTCATCTTTCCGTTGGGATAAATTTTATTAATCCTTATCCCACGGATCGAAACAACCCAACGGAGATATGTGAACAATATTGAGGATGGTCTTATTCGCCATGGCGATCTCTTTTCTTTTTTCTGATGAGAGATTGATCGAAATGCCCGGGTTTTTGAATCATCCGATAGTTAGTGATATTATAAAAATTTTGTTCCTATTCAACTACATTTTTAACCGCCGAGAATCGTCCGCGAGTTAGCGGAGATTCGCCTCTGGCGAGCAGTGAAGTCGCTGGGCACTCTTTTTCTTTTCCCTGAAAGGCTTCTCTCTGCGACCTCTGCGGTGAATAGTTACACAATTTTATTCACTTCAAAAGCTCAAGAAATTGTTCGATGGTCAATTCAACCAGTTCGATAATACTGAACACAGTGCCTTTCTTTAGGTCCCGCGAATGAATCGGAACAGTAACGCGCCGGCGGCCATTCTTGAAGATTTTGTGACTTCCTCTTGTCTGTGCTCAATAAAACCAGCCTTTTTAAGAGCATTGATAATTTCTCAGCTATTAAGCGACGGCAGTCTGGGCATAGGGCGCCTCGATTTCAACGATGAGATGATTTTCATCTGGGATGGGAAGGCCGTCTGCTTGCAGGCTTTCCAGATAAAGCGCTATCGTCTCTTTAATATTTGCCAGCACTTCATCATGCGTATCGCCCTCGGAGATACAGCCTGGTAAGGCGGGAACGGTTACCGTGTAGCCGCCTTCTTCCTGGGGATCAAAGATGACTTTATATTATTTTTGAGCGTCAGCCCTCCTTTCAGTTTTCATTCCTCATGCTGAAGTTTTTCAAACAGAGGCTCATTAATAATTAGCTTATTTTTCATGTTGATAATTTGTATTGAAAACATCGCGCCAGATGGTGGAATCAATACGATTGAACCTTGTTAGCTCCAGTTGAATGATATTTCGTCATTCAACATTTGTGCCAGAGGTGCAGTTTCAGAACAAGGTTATTTTAAATAGCTTCGGCCAATTGAACATTTTCCAGCTTAACGGCTGGCAATATCCCTTTACCAAGCACCTGTTTGGCGTCGAGTATTTCAATGCCAACCAGGGTTTCGCCAGGTCCGATATTCAGGGCAATTTCTTCATTCAAACGAACAGTGCGACATTCGTGTTTGCCCTCAATCAGACGAATATAGAGGGCATCTATTTCTGAGTCATAGCTTATTTTCATACAATTGTTCTCCGATTAAAAATAAAAAGTATAAACAGTAATGACCACTATTTCTTCCTGCTCTTCTTTTATTACAGGTGCGACCTGTTTAATCGCATAGAAGTTACCCTGCCAAAAATCATTGTAATCAAAATTAAACCAATATTGTATTCTGCCAGACTTAGCTGGCCGATGAGTACCGTCACGAATCGCTTTGTTTACCTCTGATTCTGTCGCGCCACGTCAATGCACTGTTCTTTGGCATGTTTCGTCAGGCGAATGGGCTTCATATCGTCTTTAGTTCTCCCGCAAATTTCAGGATCATCACATTACCCTCCCGCTCAACATGATAACATGATGCTGATGATTTTTTTGGTTGCCATTGCAGCCTCAGCCGCCGCATTGGAGATTTAATAAAATTACTGAGCTTTTTAGTCAGCCGACAGAGTTTGATATTATAAAAATTTTAAGTCGAAAAATCAATAGCAAAGATTCTTGGGGAAAATTCCCTTGCTTCAAAGCGATTATTTTCATATCTTGAATATACAAAGATTTTTCAGAATGTCAAGTTAAATGATCAAATGATGCCTGGGCAAAATTTTTGAACCTGCGCAAGGGTAATATATGGAGGGAGCATGAAAAAATATCTTCTCATTTTTCTGGCATTAATCCTATCAACTGATCTTCATTTTTCCTGGCTTTTGGCAGGGCCAGCTACCTCTGCGAAGGTTAACAACCTTCGGAAGGGTTTGCCAGGCACGCTGTACGTGGTCACCCGTAGCACCAAAGTTTTTCGGCTACAGAACAAGGATAATCCCACCGTGGGCCTGTTCGCCACCAGCAACAAGGGCAAGAGCTGGAACCATTATGGCTGGAAATACACCAAATGCTTTTCCGTTTCCATCGCCCAACAGAACAACCGACCGCTGTTCTATCTCTCCTGCGGCAATGGCGTCTTAAAATCCGACGATGGCGGCACGAACTGGACCATCACCACGGGCTGGAATATCACCGAATGCCTCAAAACCGCCATCGATCCCACTGATCCCAATATTGTCTATGCCGCCACGGCCTACGGCATTTTTAAGACCACCGATGGCGGCCAAAGTTGGGCAGAGAAAAACAAAGGATTGGCCAGCACCTTCACGCCCACGGTCATCATCGACTCACAGGATCATCAATTGCTATTTTGCGCCACCGAAGCGGGCGTCCATCGCAGCCGGGATGCGGGAGAACACTGGGAACCGATCGGATTATTGGGGCTCGGCATCCGCACGCTGGTGCAGCATCCAGCTCAGCCCAATCGGCTGGCGGCTGGCACCGAAGACGATGGCGTTTTTATCTCCGAAGATTACGGCAAAACCTGGGGACAAAAAATCAAGGGCATGACCCATCTCACGGTCTATGCGCTGGCTTTCGCTCCCCAGAATCCAGATGTAATTTATGCGGGCACGTTTCAGGGGGGAATTTTTAAGAGCATAGATGGAGGCGGAAACTGGCAGGCGATCAACAATGGCCTGCGGGTGCTGGACATCCACGCGCTGCTGGTCGATCCCACGGATCAAAATACTATTTATGCTGGCACGTTGAACGATGGGCTGTGGCTCAGCGAGGATGGTGGCGCCAATTGGCGGTTCATTGGATTGGAGACCAGCCAGGTGTGGGATCTGGTGATTCGGTGATTGGGTAATTGGGTGATTGGGTAAATGGGCAATTGATTTTGATACCTTTTCAAAGGTTCAAAAGCTTTGATAGGGTTGAAACTGTTTAAAGATAAAATTAAATTCTGAGGCCTTTCAATTCTGTGACCAAAAAATTGTCGGTTTCATTTCTGTGGGACATCACTTCTGTGGGAGACCATTCCGCCGAAGATCAAGCCGCCAACTGGCGGCTCTGGAGGGAAAAAAATAGGGACACAAAAACAGAACTGCCACAAAAATATTCCTTGGTATTAGAAATGAAAGGTCACAGAGAAAATGATAAATTCTGAGGCCTTTCAATTCTGAGATCAAAAAATTTATGACCACAGAAATGGAACGCCACAGAAATGGAATTTAAAAATAATTGGTCTCAGAAATGAATGGCCACAGAAAAACCAGTGATAAAATTAAATTCTGAGACCTTTCAATTCTGAGTCCAAAAACATTTATGACCACAGAAATGGAATGCCACAGAAATGGAATTTAAAAATAATTGGTCTCAGAAATGAAAGGTCACAGAAAAAATGATAAATTCTGAGACCAAAGAATTGTCAGTTTCATTTCTGTGGGACATCATTTCTGTGGGAGACCAAATTAGAAGCTCGAGAACAACCAATCAAGGATCGCTCATCATGAAAATTTTGCTCAAATCATTATCGTTGATCGTTACCTTTTTCATCTGGGAGGTTTCTGCTTCGTTCGCAATAGACACTGGCTATCAAAACCGCGTCCAGCAGGTGCTGGCCTGGGCCGATACTGTTGGGATCGATAATTTTATCATCGCAGGGGCAAAAATCCGGCATGAACAGACCCGCGCCCAGGGCCTGGCGATGTTCGAGCGAACGCTAAAGAAAAGCCAGAACGTGCCAGCCGGGATGTTCACCTTCTATCAACTGATGATCGGCTATCTGGCAGCGCAGGAATACATGCCGCCTTCGCTCAAAAATCAGGTGCGGGATTTCATCGGCAGCGGCAAATTCTACCGGGGCGATACCGAGAACCATCTGACCATGTACTACACAGGCCTCTATCTGGCGGCCCAGACCTTTTCCGATCTGCCCGCCAATAAATGGTACAATGGTAAATCCGCCACCGACAACATGAACGAAGCCCAGGGCTGGTTCGATTATTGGATGAAAACCACGACCACCATCGGCCAGGGCGAGTTCGATTCGCCCACCTACATGGCAGTGTTCCTGGCGCCGATGTTCGGCCTGTACCAGTTTGCCGCCGATCCGATCATGAAACAAAATGCGAAAATCATGCTCCACTGGCTGATCGCCGATTTCGCCGTCGAGCATCTCGATGGCATCTATGTTGGTGCGCACAGCCGCGACTATCCCGATCGGGTGATCACCCCGCGGCACAAAGATTCGGAGATGACATACTGGGCCTGGCTGCTGTTCGGCACTTTAACGCCGCGTTTCAATTATACCCTATTAGCCGCCGCGCTGAGCGATTTCGAGCTGCCAGAAATACTGTACCAGATCGCTACCGATAGAAGCCAGCCCTACGTTCATACCGAGACCAAGCGGGTGCGCAACATCATCCGATTGGGCGATCAACGCAACCCGCCCGTGTACAAGTACACTTACATGACCAAAGATTACGCGCTCGGCTCCATGATGGGCGGCATTTTGCAGCCGATCCAGCAGCACACCTGGGACGTGACCTACGTGACCGATAGCCCCTACATGCGCATTTTCACTGTTCACCCCTATATCGGCGCCCCGGACCTGGGGATGTTCTTCCCCGAGGAAATGAAGTTCGCCTTCGACGAGGTCTCTCGGGCCCATACCTATTACAGCAGCGAAAATAAATGGTCGGCGACTTCGCCTTATGAGCAAACCTTTCAACATAAAAACGCATTGATCGTTTTGTACAATATTCCTCCGGGCGAAAAATATGCCCATATCGACGGCTTCTTTCCCAAGGATCTTACCAGACGAGAGGTCGATCCTTCGGGCTGGATCTTCTGCCATGGGGGCAAAACCTTCATCGCCTATTTTCCATTGAAGCCTTATGAATGGATCGAGGAGGCCGATTGCTTTCGCCTGCGCAGTTATGATCTGAAAAACGGCTGTGTCGTTGAAGTCGCACAGGAGGAAGAATATTCGTCTTTCGAAGCATTTAAAAAGCAGATTCTAACAAACACGCTGGTTCATGATACGTTCGATAAAACGCTGATGGTGAGCTACACCACTTCGGCGGGCGATGTGATGACGTTTCAGTATAATGGCGCCCGAAGGCTAAATGGCACGCCCATTGATTTTGCCGACTACAAGCTGTTCCGCGGCCCGTTTTTGAACGCCGAGGTCGGCAGCCGCCGATTGGAAATTCAATATCACAGGAAAGGAATGGTGCTCGATATGACTCAACCGCAAGGTGAAATTCTGCCGCTCTATGTCTGCCAAAAAATCGATCAGGATTTTCAGATCACTGGTAAGCTGGATCATCCCAACTGGAAACAGGCCCTGGCCGTGCCATTGGTGAATGCCATTACGGGCCAGCCGGGCCGATTTAACACTGATGTCCGTCTGTTGTACAGCGACAACTACCTGTATGTTGGATTTTATTGTGAAGATGATTACATCTGGGGCACGATCACCGAGCGCGATGGCCCGATTTACGATGAAGAGTGCATCGAAGTGTTTCTGAACCCGGCGGATACGAAGCATCAATATTATGAAATCAATCTTAGCCCCAACAATGTGGTTTACGATGCCAATGTGCTGAATGGCCGCACGCCAGAAAATGCTTACGGAAAATTTGTCGCACAGCCGCAATGGCATTTAGAAAAATTGCAGACCGCAGTGTGGATCGAAGGTGAAAAAAATGTGCCGGGGAGAGGCAAGCACTGGACAGCCGAGTATGCGATTCCATTAGATGAATTGTTTGGTGCGCCGAACATTCCGCCACAGCCGGGCGATACCTGGCGGGTCAATTTCTATCGCATCGATTCGCCACAAAAGGGCAAACCAGAGCACTATGCCTGGAGCCCCACCGGACGGATGGCGTTTCATTTGCCGTGGAAATTTGGGTTTTTGCGGTTTGGGAAGTAGCCCCTATATTGTCAAAAGCACAATAGATAAAATTGTTCTTTATATTCAAGCAAAGGGGATAATTGAATTTTGAACTGATGGAAAATTGCCTTAAACGGGTTGCCTCTTTCTTTTCGCGGAATCCACTATTCCATTTAAAATTTCACCAACAAGGAAAATAGCAACTCATGTCTTGATGTCTATTTTTGAAAAAAAGATTTCTATTGACATCGCTGAGGAGAGCAAATCCATCATCCATTTTTAATTCCTTTCGCCGGGGTTGAGGCCAATTTAACAGCCCCACTCGCGCGGCTTATTCATGAACATCAAAAAGTGAGAAGTTTCATGTGGTGGAAAATCTTATTGCTCATTGTTCTGGTGCTCGGCCTGGGTGCCAGCATTGCTATTGTTTATGGCATAGCGAGGTGGAAAAGCGGCACGAGGGAGTTGCGCGCCCGATTGGAGGCGTCCCGTGTGCCAGTTGCCCCGACTGTTTTTGATCTGAACGAATTGGAAGAGTTGCCGGCCCCGGTGCAGCGGTATTTTCGGGCAGTGCTGACCCCGGGCCAGCCCATGATCCAGGCGGTGAGCGTGGCACATGAGGGGACGTTCAACATGAGCGACACGGGCGAACTATGGCGGCCGTTCAGCTCCACTCAACGCGTGATCACTCACCGGCCTGGCTTCGATTGGGATGCTCGCATTAGGATGATGCCAGGATTGACCGTGCGGGTGCATGATGCGTATGTCGCTGGCGAGGGGATTCTTCATGCCTCGTTATTTGGCTTGATCACCGTTATGGAGATGCGCAACACGCCGGAAGTGGCACAGGGGGAGCTGATGCGATTTTTTGCCGAGAGCGCCTGGTATCCGACGGCATTGCTGCCCAGTCAGGGCGTGCGCTGGGAGGCATTGGACGATAGCTCCGCCCATGCCACGCTGGAGGATGGTGGAATCATGCTCACCATGCTGTTTCGGTTCAATAGCGATGGCTCTATCGCGTCCGTTCGCGCCGAGGCAAGGGGGCGAGCCAGCAAGGGGACCGTGATTCCAACCCCCTGGGAAGGTCGCTGGAGCGATTATCAGCTGCGCGGTGGCATGCGTGTTCCGATCGAAGGCGAAGTGGCGTGGATCCTGCCCGAGGGACCAAAGCCCTATTGGCGAGGTCGCATCACCAGTATCCATTATGAGTTCGCTCAGTAACAGAAATGGCGCGATAGGGGCCACTCATGCATTCGTAGCAAAGACATCTCTCTCAGAACGGAGCAAATGGACATTCTGAATCGTTCGCTATCCCAGGGTTGACCAAACAAGCGTATCCAGCAACAAAAGTTTGCGAGATGTAAGCTTTGGTGGCACGGATCAAGGCTATAGCTCAACCAGTGACGCTCAAGGGAGAACAATCCTTGCCGAGGTCTATAAATTTAGGCAAAATGATTTTTCGATTTGTCTGCCATCTGGCGAATGGATCGCAATGGCACGAAATGCTCATTTCTTGATCTCTATAACAAAAAAGTAAGGGAGGAATTCCAATGAAACGGTCGATGTTTGTTGCAGCCGGAGTTTCAATTTAATTCTCGTAGCTGTTGCCATCCGGCTGTTTAACTTCTTTGAAGGGTTTTCACCTTATCCATCCGTTTCGATGATAGGTGCAGCAGAAGGAACATTCGAAGATCCATTGGCCCGAAAACGATATGAATGGTTTCGGCTTCGCGACCCAGCCACGAATACTATCCCAACTGGTATGGCTGAGCAACAATTCGCGGAGCAGCTCGCCACTTCATCTCAGCTACAATATCCCCCACTGACGGGTGGTTGGATGGCCAGAGGACCTTTCAATATTGGTGGCAGAACCAGAGCCCTGGCCATCGATGTGACCAACGAAAATGTGATTCTGGCTGGTGGCGTGTCCGGTGGCATGTGGAAGTCTACAGATGGTGGGCAGTCATGGCGCAAAACCACGGCGCCGAATCAACTACATAGCGTCTCCTGCATTGCGCAGAATCGCGCCCGTGGAAGGGAACATATTTGGTATTATGGCACGGGCGAAAGCTATCCTCGTGGAGGAACTGCCGCCCACCCCAATTTGAGCGATGCCTTTTACCGAGGCGATGGCATCTTCAAATCCGTTGATGGTGGCGATCACTGGACGGTCCTACCAGCTACTATCTCCAGCACCCCCCAGGCGAATGATCCGTTCGATTATGTGTTTAGTCTGGCCACCTTTGGAGAGGATGGGATTTTCGCTGCCACCTCCGATGGATTGTTTAAAAGCATCGATGGCGGGGCAACGTGGGAACGGGTTTTATATTTCGGGGATAATTATCTAAACACGGAGATCGCCATCACATCAGGTGGAACGTGCTATGCTACAGTAGCCGGAGCTGGACCAGATAACGGGGTGTACCGTTCTGAAGATGGCCAGACCTGGGAGCATATTTCCCCATCCGATTGGCCCAATATTACCATGCGCACCGCCATTGGTGTGGCGCCATCAAATGAAAATATCATCTATTTCTTCTCCTGCCTGGACGGCCAGAAGACCCAGCTTTGGAAATATGAACATGGGGTAGGCTGGACGAATTTGACGGCGAATTTGCCCTGGGGTGGAGACCTGCTCACCTATGGTGGCCACATGATGATCGTCAAAGTAAAACCGGATGACCCAAACGTCCTCTTTTTGGGAACTGTGGGGCTTTATCGAAGTAAGGACGCCGGCCGCTCCTTCCAGTTGATCGGCGCATACAGCGACTTTCATGTGGATCAGCATGCGATTACCTTCTTGCCCTCCAATCCCCAAGTGATGTTCGTCGGTAATGACGGTGGCGTGTTCAAGACCTCGGACAACCTCGCCGAGCCACAGCTGGATCCACGATCTGGAGAATATCATATCTCCTGGCAATCATTAAACAACGGCTATCTCACCACTCAATTCTACTCCATCGCCATCGATCATGCAACCCCTGGCAACGAAACCATCTTGGGGGGAACTCAGGACAACGCCTTTCTCTACACCACATCTTTAGATCTTCATCAGCCCTGGGAGATTATTTTTGGTGGCGCCATGGACGGCGGTTTTACCGCCATTGCCGATGGCGGCGACTATTTTTACGCCACGCAAGCAGGCAGTTTCGCGGTCTGGCGCTTTGATTTCCATACTGGTGCGCTTCGCTGGACGGATATTACCCCAGCAGGCGTTTCTGCCGGAACCTTATGGTTACCTCCATTTTTGCTGGATGCACACGATACAAAGATCATGTATCTTCCATTGGGCGACCAGCTCTGGCGCAACTCTGATCTCACTCAGATCCCTTACAAATTCCCGCCAACTCCCACGGATGTCAACTGGGAACGGCTGCAACACATCGCAGGCAGCACCATTACGGCACTGGGAGTGTCCGCCGGACAACCGCGCCGACTTTATTTCGCCACCTTTGGATGGTCCACCGGGGCAAAAGTTTTCAGATTAGACGACCCTCATGTTGGCCAGCCACAGCCTCGGGAAATCACTGGCAAAAATTTTCCCTATTACCCTTATAGCCCATCGATCGGTTGCATCGCCGTAGATCCCATCAACCCAGATAAATTATTGGTCGCTTTTCCCAATTACAGCATTATCAGCATTTATGCCTCAACGGATGCAGGGGAACATTGGACCCCCGTGGCAGGGAACTTAGAGCAATTCCCCGATGGTTCTGGCAGTGGGCCTTCGGTGCGCTGGCTCAGTATTCTCTATGTCGAAGGACAACCAGTGGTTTTCGCCGGCACCAGCATCGGATTATTCTCCACTGTTCGTCTGGATAGCATGGACACTATCTGGCGGCCGGAAGGTGCGGAAACGATCGGAAATGTGGTCATCGATATGATCGATGTCCGGCAGTCGGATGGCTTGTTAGTAGTCGGCACGCATGGCAATGGGGTTTATAGCACCCATATAACGCAGTTACCTTCAGAGGTCAAAACGATTGTTTCTCCGCCAGAAAGGTTTATCCTCTATCCCGTGTCTCCAAATCCATTTAATGAATCAACCAACATCCGCTTTGCGCTGCCTTCATCAGGTCACGTGATATTAAAGATTTATAATTTGCTTGGAGAAGAAATGATAACCCTATGTGATGAGCACCTATCAGATGGAATCCACACCGCCCAATGGACCGCTAATCACATGCCGAGCGGCGTCTATTTGATTCGATTGGACTTTGAAAATTGGACCAAAAAACAAAAAGCGATCGTGTTGCGATGAGCGCATAACAAACACCCCATTTCGCCGAAAACAGCTCATTTCACCAGATGACATAAACGAACCAGCAGAAAGGTGACACCATGGTGGGGCATGATAATGAGAGCATAGAGTTCAGTAATCAGGTGCTCATCTTGGCTGGCCTGGGGATGCGCATCCCGGATCCGTAGCATGCCGAGAATTCGTTTGACATCTAAAGGCTTAACAAGCCGGCTTAGTGGGCGTTTCACCGAGGGAAGAAATTCTGGCAGCCAGTTCCAAATCACTCGAACGGCTTTCTAGCGATTTGGGATGGGCCAAGCCACTTGGGCGGCGCCCTCCCCAGCAGCATCTGTGTCAGCCAGATCAGCTTTCAACCTTAAAACTGCTGTTTGATATGAATAAAAAGACTATTCGCTTTCGCTGCGATGAAAACAAATCGTATTGACTAAGCACCTGCGCGGCCAATTCAAATGGGACGGCGATGATGAAAGCCATTATGGCCGCGCGCTACACGCGAATCGGATCGATGCACCTCAAAAAAATTCAGCGAAAAACGGCCATCAATATTTAGTCACTGACGAATAGCCATTCACAATATTTAGTAAGCTCACCGGAAAAAGTGCTTGACAATTGAGTTTTTATGTATTATATTTAGGGCGCTTTTTTGGAACTTATTTCGGCATGGGATATCAGCTCGGGGCACCGTGGTTATTATCTTTGTGAGGGTGGAAGATGACTAAAGAAGACCTTGCCTATTTCAAACAGCTTCTCTTGGAAAAGCGGCACGAAATCCTTGAGGAATTAGGCTATATCAAAGATGTTTCAGAAAATAGTTCCGAAGAGAAATTTGGCGAAGATACAACGTATTCGACCCACATGGCCGATCATGGCACGGATGAACAGGAGCGGGAAAAAAGGTTTTATCATGCCTCACGCGAAAATAAGTTCCTCATGTACATCGAAGAAGCGCTGGAAAGAATAGAGAACGGAACTTATGGCATCTGCATCTCGTGTGGCAAGGAGATCCCTAAGGAACGACTGGAAGCCGTACCCCATACACAAAAATGCGTGCCTTGCAAATTAGCTGAAAAGCAGGACTGATGACCTGCTTTTAATTCATTGCCATGATGAGTTCGATAGAATCGGGCAGGGATCTTTGGTCCCCCGAAGGGGACCAGAATAACCTTCCCCAACCTGAATAACTTACCAGTTTGTGACTGAGCTATTGATTAAGACTTCTTATTCAACTCGCTAGTTTGTGACCATCCTCTTAAGCGCATCCATTTTTCAGACAATCTTGTTCGCATAGCTATAAATGAAAAAACCAACTTTGCCCTGTGTCTGTTCGAGGATATGTCTATGTGTCAGCCCCTTGCTCGACATCGGCGCGGATCTGATGCTCTTTCATATACCACTCTGTGGCATCTTTCAAAAATGATTGGATCCCGCTGACCATGCTATGCGGATCCGCGATGAATCCGTCCTGCAATTGGACACTATAAAAAAGCTGCTCAACGGCGCGACTTAAATAGTCATCCTTGGGGTTATTTTTAAAGATCGCCAGGAGGTTTAAGATGAGCGGATGCGCCCCATTGATCTCCATGATCTTCTTGAGCGGCGGAGTGTCCTTCTGAATCCCATGAAGGATCTTCTGCATTTGAGCGGACATGCCCGTCTCTTTGGACACCAGCACCGCTGGGCTCTCGATCAGCCGCTCCGATAGTCGCGCTTCCTCGATGCGATCGCCCAAAATATTCTTGATCCGAGTGCATAATTTCTCCAGATCTCGGCGCGATTTCTTTTTGAGCTCCTCTCGGGTTTTATCTTCAGACGTTGCCTCGACCTTAATCTCTTCCAGCGTTTTTAAATCGGCCTGGTCCGCGGATACCAATCGTTTCTCTTTGTACTGGCCCATGCCCGAGAAGACAAACTCATCGATTGGATCGTAAAGATAGAGCAGCTCAATGCCTTTCTGCTTGAAAATTTCGATATGCGGATCGCGAGCAATCGCATCCCGATTCGCCCCAGAAATATAATAGATCTCCTTCTGCCCTTCTTTCATTCGGCTGATATAATCATCCAATGAGCAGAGCTCTTTTTCATCGGCATGAATGGAAGAGTTAAACCGGAATAGCTCAGCAATTTTGTCCCGGTTGGGGTAATCCAAATATCCTTCTTTGAGGATTCGGCCAAATTCATTCCAGAACTCACGGTATTTCTCTGGTTCGTTGCTGGCCATTTCGGACAAGTGCCCCAGGATGCGCTTAATCAACAAATTCCTAATCTTGATCACCGTGGTGTTCTCTTGAAGCGTCTCTCGAGAGATATTCAGCGGCAGGTCTTCGGTATCCACTACCCCTTTGACGAATCGAAGATATTGCGGCAACAGATCTTTATTGTCCGTCTGGATAAGAATCCGTTTGACAAACAGGTTCACCCCGTGTTCCCTGGGACTGAATCCCATAATTTCGTAATTGATCTTGGGGAAAAACAGCAGGGCACTCATTTGGATGGGCGCATCAGAGGAAAAGTGGAGCCAGCTCAATGGCTGTTCCTCTGTATTGGCGAAGAACTTATAGAACTCCTGATACTGCTCATCTTTTATAGCCGTCTTTGGCTCGCGCCAGATGGCCGAAATTTTGTTGATCTGTTCTCCATCCAGCTTAATGGGAAACGGCACGAAGTTGGAGTATTTTTTGATCACATTTTGAATGCGATATTTGTCAGCAAACTCGACCGCATCATCGCGAAGATGCACAACGATGCGGGTACCTCGCTGCGCCGAATCGATTGGCTCAATGGTATAACTCCCAGTCCCATCGCTGCTCCAGCGACACGCCTCGGCATCCTTCAAATATGAGCGGGTGATAATCTCTACATTTTCCGCCACCATGTAGACCGAATAAAAACCAACTCCGAATTGACCGATCAACGTCGGACCAGCTTGCTCATTCTCAGCCACCCGCTTTAAAAATTCCGCTGAGCCCGAATGGGCAATGGTGCCAATATTTTTGATCAGCTCGTCACGGGTCATCCCAATCCCTGTGTCGGTAATCGTAAACGTCTTCTTATCCTTATCCAATTCGATCCGAATCTCAAATTCCAGCTCAGGTTGGTACAACTCAGTGCCTCGAATGCTCTCGAATCGCACCTTATCTAATGCATCGGCAGCATTGGAAACCAATTCACGTACAAACACCTCGCGATTGGTATAAAGCGATCGCGCTAAAATATCCAATAACTGCTTGATCTCTGCCTTAAATTTGTATGTTTTCACACCAGTCTGCTGCTCATTCGACATAGTTCACACCTCCTCAATTACCAATATTCCCCGTACCAATTTCATTCCATCAACAAATCGTTTGCTGCATTTTTTGGGACATGAAAATTCATAGAATGAATGCAGCGCTTCTGCCCTTCGCTTGCTCCATGAGAGCTCGATCGCAAGCCTTGATCATTGGAATTGTTCTTAAGAATTTTATGACAATCTTGAGTTTATCGACCAAATCCAAAATGTTGCCCATTTTTGAAGGTCATAACAATAATGATTTCGAGCCAAAAAGTCAAGAAAAATTATCATAACCATAACCATAACCAGGACACAGCTCAGGCGGTTCGACACATCAAACATGCCAAATACCAAAAGCTTCTTTGGTTTTATCAGCAAGCTAAGGGGCAGAAAATGTCAAGCAATGGGCGATATGGCTAGATAAATTTGCCGCTTCGATGCCCCGGAAAAACAGGGTGATCGATTGGTAAGGAGACATACAGGCGCCAATTCTGCCATGGTAATCCGTCTCCCAGGGGCACAGAAGGATTCCTTTGGGAATTCGTATCTGAACGAAAGCAACAAAAAATATACACTGGGATGATATTAGATGTTTGCCTTTCAGGCCTCACCTTCGGATCCGTTCATACCCTGGAGCAAAAGGCGGAACCTATTTTCTCCAGCTCTTGTTAGAAGAAGGCACTCCGATTATCGTTCAGATCTGAATTAACCCCACCATCAAATTAGCATAAAACTGCCCTTCCCCCGGTTGACCGTTAGCGTCAACTTAAGCATTTGAACCAAATTAATTTTGCCGCCAAATGGAATTCTATCTTGCCCGAATGGATTGGATCCGCATGAAGAGCACGATACAGAGGCTCCAAAGGACTAATTTCATCAGGATATTTTATCGCAGGATACTGGGTATTTCTCTGCGGATTGATAAGTGATCTGATCCATCTGCGCTGGACGATAGCGGCGTTCATGCTTCGGCCGAATCTGGCCGGCGGAGCTTAAGTATGATTGATCCAATCGATTGGCAGCGATCGGTTGACGCCGATGGTCAGTTCACGGACGACAAAATTTTCAGCCCTTTTTTCTTTTGCCACAGGCACCGAATTATTTTGTTGCAAAATTCAAAACGGATCAGAAACCTCATGACTGCGGATGGCGCATTTTGGTTGCCGTTTGCTCTGCCGGCGAATCTCCAACGAGATTCGTGTATGCCCAGCTATAGCTCGGCTTAAGTGAAATCGGATTTTTGCAAGCCGGATGAGATTTCCTTCAGGAATTGGCGATGCTTCCGGTCATGCACTTTTTGGGCTGATCATGCTCCAAAAAAGTTCACTGGTTTTTCCAGATCTCGAACGTAAGCATCTTTATCTTCGCCATAAGAACTTTGTAATCGCTTTTTCTTATAATCCACGACGAAAGTGGAATGGATGCCATAGATGCGATTGAAGATCACCACATATTCATGGCCGTCATCGTCGACCATTTTGATTTCGGCCAGATCGTCATTATAATGGGCGGTATAGCTGCGATCGCAGCGGGGATTGGGGCATCGGAACTCCACTTTGGCGCCCTCTTTCAACTTCACATGCGGATCCACAATCGAGCCATATTTGCCAATAGCGCCTGGCAAATAGAAATTGGCAGAACACTCGAATGTTTCGCAACTCAGCACGCCTTTCATTTTCACCACCGTCCCATCCAGGTGGGATAGCCTCTCGTTGCAATAGGGACAATAAAATTGTTTCATCTTCTTCCTCCCTGAAGTTGTTCACTTTGCCTGTCGCCGGCTTCCATTCGTGCCAAAGGGTTGACGCTACTTAATGAGCGTGAATTGGATGGAATTTTCGGCGAACTGTTGGTTATGAAGGTCAGTGACCCGAATTTTGAGCTCAACGAGCCCGCGCGATAGGTTTCTCAAATCGAATGAAATGTATTCAAAAGCATGATCGCTAACGCCCTCGCGACGCACCTGGGTCGCGATCCGATTGCCTGGCTGACTTGAGAACAGCCGACCGATCCCGCCCAAGGTCCGATCCCACAAGTTGCGCTCGGGACGAATGGTGGTTAAGATATAATTGATCTCGTAATCGCTTTGATGCCGCTCATCTAATGTCAGATTATAGATCTCGAAATATAGGTGGATCGGCCGCGACCTCATGACACGAGAGAATGGGTAGGGCAGGATCGACAGGTTATTTTTGACGATGGATGGATTGAGGCGATGGGTCGACTCAACGATATTCAGGGAAAGCTGAATGTCGCTCATCGCCAATTTTGTCCCAGAGAAATCTTTCACATAAAGGCTATTCTTCTGAACCCCCTTCATCGAATGATCGATATTGCTGATCACCGCCGCAAGATGATATGGGCCGGGCAGCAGGTGAAGGTTGTTTTGCAATAGAAAATGTCGTGCCGCCACCTTGCTCAAGTCGTGAACTCGAATCGCATGGCGTTCCGATAATTGATGCGCTGCATGAAAATTGGTGTCGACCACTTCGACAAAAAAATCGACATAATACACATATCCAGAATCCCCTTGTTCAAACTTCAGCCCTTGCATGGGAAAGCCAGTGTACAGCTCGATCCGTGTTTTGGCACTGTCCCCTCGAAATTGAGCCCAGCGCGTGACAAAAGGGAAATTCGCCCCTTGGAAATCGTGGCGATAGATCTCACCGGGATATTTTTTCAGCGCTGCAGCGCGATGATTGCGAAGCTGATTGAGTCGATCCCATGAAAAACCGATGGTGAGATTGCCATACGTCGGGCTGATGTGCCCCCGCTGCTGATAGAGTTGCGCCGCTATCGCCAATCGCGTGTTGAAATCATAGCCGGCTAGCACCGCTTCGGAAAGATCATCCACCAGACGGAAATAGCCGGACTCGGACACGAAATCAAACACCAGGCCTTCTTCGATGCTCTCATAGCTCCAGGATTCATTGTCTTTCACTGGCAATCCGGCCGATTGAGAATTGTACCGGTCATCGGGCGGACCGTATTTGATATAAATTTTGCCGCGATCATCATAATACGGCGGAGCAGTGAAATGGAAATTGTCGCGGGCGAATATCACCCTTCGAAAATGCTCAATCAGCCGTTCATTCTCGGGCGTGCTGGGGTCGGGATCCCGTTGTTTCCAGAATTTTTTCATCAAAATCTTTTTCTGAGCATAATTGGCAGATTCGAATTGGTTCCATTCAAACGGCGACAGGATCACCTTTTGTTCCTCGAGCAATTCATCGAGCAGGTCCTTGTCTTCGAGCTGATCGAGCCCTTCAAAGAAGCTTTCGGTGGCCGACCGATAGTCGCCCAATCCATAAAACACCTCGGCAAGACGGATCTTTGCCCGAGCATAATCGGCCAGATGCGGTTTGATGCGATGAAACGTTTGGCGCGCCAAAGCTAATTTCCCCATCTTTTGATAGGTGCATCCCAATTGATAGATGACATCCCGGTAAAACGGGGGCTGGGCCGCCATAGGAACAAAGATGTCGCTGGCTTCCTGCAAGCTCTGGGGGTCACCTTTGGCCAGATAGGTTCGGCCCAGAAAATATCGAGCGGGCTGATAATTTGGATCTATCGCTAATGCCTGTTTGAACCGTTTGATCGCGAGCGATTTGTGGTCCTGCTTGATTAATTCTTTAAGCTTTTCGAAGGGAATGATTTTGCTTGGCTCGCGTTGAAGATGCACTCGTCCCAGTCCAGTCATAGCGGCCACCGACAGGGTATCTAATTGCAGCGCCCGCTGAAAGGCTTGCTCGGCATCGTCCAATTGATCCCGCTCCAGCAAAAGCTCGCCCAATCGCAACTGCCACGCCACACGGGTGTCGTCCTGCCGCAGCAAACGTCTCAAAATCAATACCGAATCGGCTGGCATGGCGATCGACGTGTCCGAGCGAACATCGATGACCACCTGACCCCATGGTTTTGACGCCCACAGCACCAGCACCAGCCCGCACATTGTCATAATTCTGTGCATCATTGCTCCTCGGGAATAAAGATGATCCCGGTCGTATCGGCCTGCTGTTTTAATTCCTGAGGGATCCGCGGATCTTTCAATGCCTGTTCGAACAGCGAACTGTCGGGCAAAACCTCTTCTACTGGAGGCTTGGTACCTCTCAAATAGATCGGCTCGTCGATCAATTGATCGTACTCTTCATTTGATAGCAATTTTGCGTTTCGCATCAGCTTAAGGACTCGTAACTGCCGTTTCTTCACTGCTGGCCAATTTTTGAACGGATTCAAAACAATGGGATTGGGCAGCATGGCAGCCAAGACCGTGGCCTCAAGCAGATTGATCTGGGATGCAGACTTATCAAAATAATAATATGCCGCAGCTTCCGCACCGTAAATATTATCCCCCCACTCCACGATGTTCAGGTAATATTCGAAAATCCGCTGTTTGGTCCAAATCTGCTCAATCTTTTTCGCCAGGATGATCTCTTTGACTTTCCGAATTAAGGTCTTTTTCTTGGTCAAAAACGCATTGCGCGCGACCTGCATGGTGATCGTGCTTGCACCTCGCGCGTAGCGCTTCTTTTTCAAATTCTCCTGAAACGCCTTTTTCAGCTCAGTCAAATTGATCCCGGAATGCTCAAAAAAAGTATCATCTTCGCTGATGAGCACGGCCGTCCTCAGTTCCTTGGAGATCTGTCGCAAAGGAACGTATTTGCGAACCGGGGCCGCTGCTCTTTTGCTCCAATCAAATTGATGGAGACTATAAACCGTCGACTCCGGCTTGAAATTCTCTATCTCCGTTTTGCTCGGCAAGCTCTCGATCAGCCATCCGATTCCCACAAACAGCACCAGCAGGAGCAACCCAAGCAGCTTAAGAATATGATTTTTTCGATTGGTCATGACAAAAACCACTCGCATTTGTTGTATTACACGGAAGCCAAACCGTATTCTAAAACATCAGCACCAAGCTTTTCCCAATGTGACCTCGCGGCGCTTCAGATGCCATGTGATTGAGGCTGGAAACTTCATTGCAACAGGCAACTCGTTCGCAACATGATGAAATGGCAAAAATAATATACGGATTCATGCATAAAATTTCAAGCGGAAATTTTGCCCGAATGAGTAGCACGGCCTGGAGAATCATCTCATCCTGATTGAGCTGACTCTCATCCCTGGTGCGAACCATTCATTCCCATGAATCGGAAGTAACCCAGCAGCAGCTCACCTGCCGCCCTGACGTTAAATTGTGTTACTGGGGATGATCATCGATGGCATAGAACTGATCCGTTAAACCAAATACATCCCTTTGTTGCGACTTCTGCTATAATTTCGTCGTGGCAGCGGTTTTCAAAACGTCCAAAATATCGAAAATGCGCGCGACGTAGATGGCCTTGAGCGCCAATTTCGAATCCCCTTCCCCTCTTAATTCTTTTTCGAGGCAATCCAGAAATTTGTACAATCTGCGCTGATGGATCCCAAGCCGCGCCTGAACCGGATCTGTTACAATACCAGCAAATGTGGTCACCAGTGACATCGCCGCCATGATGGCCCCAGTGGTAGCGACTAATAATCCGAAGGAGGCGGACACTGGGAATAAGCTATACCAGATCGATCCGATCGCTGGCCCCAAGACGAAATTGGAAACAGCGACGTGGTGAGCAATTGCGGTCGCCACGGCGCTACCAGTGGCCATAGCCCCTGGGGTCATCTGTTTAAAAAATGCGGCCCCAAGCGAAAGCGTGATGATCGTCCCAGCCAGATCGGCTGCGGCAGTCCGACTCGTGGCGTATTCCATAAGATTTTGTTCCAGTCGCTCTTTAAAGCCGGGATGCTGTGCCTTCTGGGCAATGATGGCCAATTGATCCGCCAACAGACGCGCCGCCTCCGGTTGCTGCACGATCGTTTCAAATAATGCGTCCTTGAGAGATCGTCGCTCACCTTGTTCAAAAGGCAATTCGAGCAATTCAGTGTAAATTAGCCATTTCACCTCTTTCTGGACATTGGTCTCGAACCCTGGCGGCAGTTTCTCGATGATCCTTGGCAGTTTGAACTCGCCAATTTTTTTCAATATCGCTGCACTGGCTCGCAATATCGTATAGGGCACAGACCAGGAAATATTCAATGGCCCTTTGTACAAATCGCTTCCGAGCGCTTTTTTATGAAGCCGAAGCGCTCCGGCCAGTGAAAAGTGCGCCTTCACAAAGCCGGGCACCTTTTGCCGGCGCGACTCGATGTACTGGACGATCGCTCGATCGATCGCCTGCGCGATCAATGCCTGATGCTCCTCATGTTTGGCCAGCCGCGACCGATTCATAGCTCTTCAACTCCACCATGATCCATTTTATCAAAACACGCGAATCCAGTCCCGCGAAAACAGACTCGCGAATGTTGACCTTCGCGCTTTGAATATCTCCTTCCAAAATGGTGCGATAATGGTAATATCACGATTTCTTCCGCTTTTTGATAGAAACTCCCAGCCACTTTTTAAATAGCCTGGGATTTTAAAATGGAAATAAGTATCAATAATTGCCCCATGAAACACACGGAACAACATTGAAAGAACTTTTTATCCATGTCATTCCGTTTGTTTCATGGGCAAAGAATTATCACTTTCAATCGTCAACGTTCATTTTAGAAATTTAGGAATAGCTTTTAGCGCACTTCATCTGTGTTGCAAAATACGGAATTCAATCTACCCAGGTCACGCAAGCGAATGCAGGAATCTCTTTTTCAACCAACACTGAGCTAAGAAGTGACCTCCATGCGCAGATATGACCTATTCAGATATTTTCGATATTTTCCCACAGAAATTCATGAAGCGACAGATGTGAATCCTTAGGTCCTGGCGAGCGGGCTGGCTCTCTGAGATCCTTCATTCTTAAAGCAGAACCTTTGCATTTTCCAAGTCGCATGGTGATTCCCAGACCCATAAAATTTGAGACCGTGACATGATTTCTCGAACCCATTAGTTCCAATGGGTTTGATCCCATTTTTTGTGCGCTTGCAATAGCCCCCCTAAACTCCTTTTATCCACCCTCGTGTGTCTAAGGTTTAATTTTGAACTTGAGGGTGCGCGTCTTTTTGTTCCTCACAATCCTGAAAGCGATCTTTTCTCCCCAATTTTTGCTACTCAAATATTGTTTCAGCTGGGCCATGTTCTCAAAGGTCTGACCATCAATGGCCAGAATCACATCACCAACCTGAAAGCCATGGCGTTCAGCGAGCGTCTCTGGCAGGACCCGCTTAACTCGGAAGCCCTCCGTCGTTTTTTCATCGACGCTGAATCCGAAAGAGGGATATTTCTCTTGCTTTTGCTGTGGCAATCCCCAGAGAAAATCGGCCAGGCTACGGATAACGATTTTATACGGCGTTTCATCCGTGCGAGCGCCATGCATCATTGCCATGGTGGATTTGGCTCGACCGGCAGAATCTGACTGCGGCGATTTTTCCTCTGGCTTGATGCTCTTTTTGACCTGCATCATGACCGAATGCTTCACGGTATCCGGAACGTCCACACCAATCACCGAACAAAAAGGGAGTTCACTGCGTTTCTGAATGATTTTTCCAATACCGAGGTTATAGGCCACATGGCCGCTACCCACCAAAATCACAACGATGGATTCTGGGTACTGTTGGGCTATTTCGATCGCCCCAGTTCCCATGGCGGCATCCCAGAGACATTGGGCGGCATAAAGCCTTCGAAATTGGGTGGGCGAAAGGGCATCCATCCCTTCCATTGCCACTTTGAAATAGAACCGATGCTCCACATCTGTGGTATCGATCTCGGGAACTCGCTGGCGCTCCGCCGGGGCAAGCGATTCTATCCCCGTCCGGCTGATCTTCGATGCCAGGTTTTGTTCGATATTGACCCCATACAGGGGAATGCGCTTTTCCCGCGCATAGTCAAAAATCGGCTTATAATAGCGGTAATTATGACCCCATGTATTGAAATAATCCGATTGGCTCAGAAACTCCTGCTCGGAGATTTGGCCAGTTCGATAGCGTTCCAAAGCATCATTCTGGGCTGGGTTAAACATCTCCATTGCCAGACGAACCGATGCACCCGCTTCCACCAACCCGCGAATGATCGCCAGCTGCATGGCATGATGCGGCTCACTGGTATGCGTTTCACCCAGCATGACAATTCGGTATTTTTGCAATTTCTCAATGAGTTCCGTCACCGAAATCGTTTGCCCCGCATCGCTGTCGTAAATCTCATTCAGCTTGACGGCACAGAAGTCAAATTTGGTGCGCGGATTGCCAATCGGAAGTCGTTCCGTATTGAAATCTTCGTCCTGAGCCATCATCATGGCGCTGCTAAGTATCATCAATAAAAAAGAAAATAGCGGCTTCAGCATACTCGTCTCCATGCTTTAAACAATCATTTTTTGTTTCTAACATACAAAATGAAACGGTAAAATGCAAGCAGTTTATCTTCATCATGACGGCTGGCGCTGGCGTATCTGCCCTATCGGTTGACATCGTATGATTCGTAACCATTGGGCAATTTGGGGGATGAATTTCGGCGCTGAGTATAAATGAGCTCATGCCGAATGAAAAATCCAAGAATCAGTCGATCGGATCCGATAATTTGCTTGATTTTTATTAAAATTTTCGGTAAAATAGCTTCGAATTTTGCCAGTCTTTTTGGTGATGAGAAAATGGATTTTGGTAACGGTATTCGATTGCTCGAAACGCATGGCTAAAGAGTCTGGTTTGCCAAGTTATTATGGAGCTAGAATGATTCAACACGTTATTTTTGATTTGGGACGAGTATTGGTTGAAGTTGATCTGAAGCCATTTACTGCTGAATTCTGCCGGGCATTTCAAATTGACCCTCTTGCCTTGAAAAGCGATCAGGGCAATGGCGCTTACCTTGACTTTCAATTAGGGAAAATAACTGGGGAGGAGTTTCATCGGCGCACCTGCGAGCACTATGGACGATTTATTTCATTGACCCAGTTCAAGGAGATCTGGTTGAGCATGTTGGGCGGCCCTGTGCCAGGGACCTCGGAATTAGTCGATCGGATAGACCATCGAGGCTATGCTCTATCGCTATTATCCAATACCGATCCATGGCATTTTGAATATTGCCATCAAACCATTCCGGCACTTCAAAGATTCGACCGCCTATTTTTATCGTATGAGCTGAACAAGAAGAAACCCGATGCGGAAATTTTTTGGGCCGTCGCCGAAGGTTTAAAAGCAAAACCTCATCAATGCTTGTTTATTGATGACCTGGAAGAAAATATTGAGGGAGCAAAACGAATCGGCTATCAAACGATCCTATTCCGAAATGCCGAAATGCTAAAGCGGGAACTGGAGTTGTTATCTCTCATCTGATCGCCCAACGGCATGCGAACGGGCCAATCTGTCCAGCATTACGACCGCTCGTGGCTTGTCGAGGGGCGCAAAGAGACAATTCTCGCTTGTTTTTTGGGAGCTGTATCAGATAGCGGGACATCTTCGTTACTCCCCGTAGGTTCGCGGAGTGGCTGTATAGCAGGAGCAATCACCTTTTCGATCCGGATCGGGGTTCCTCCCATGGTGAAATCGGCTCCTCGGATCTGATCATCGTCCAATATCCAGGTGGTGACCATCAAAGGGATCTGGAGGATCAAAAGTTGGACCCGCCACCAGCCCTTCTTGATATCGGGGCTGATATCTTCGATACGAGCAAAAAAAGTCGGCTTGTTTTCAATATAAACTAAGACGACGTCTTTTTTAAAAATGGATTCGCGAGTTCTGTTATTCATGATATTGTTTCTCCGATGATGCGAGAATTTACAAATTGTTGGCTAAAGAGTCAAGATTTATTTTTGGGGAGAACCGTTCATGCCAAAAAAAAAGATCAGATGGTTGTGGCTGATGTCGCTCCTGCTGATTGGATTGTCCGCATCGCTTTCGTATTCTCAATTTGAGCCGGAGACCCAACCCTTGCCCAAAAAAGCGGATGAGGGCGTATCGATCAGCAGGGGATCGTGGTTGCAGGAAATTCCTCCTGAGTATTGGTTTAGCATCACCGCGATGAAAACAGTTTCGATCATCATCGTGGTATTGGCTTTTATCCTCGGCTTCGTCAGCTACTTCATTGGTATGGGAGCTGGTGCGCGGATCAATAAAAGGGAAATTCGCAACTCAATCATTCCAGCGCTGCTGATATCAATTATCGCAAGGCCCATTCCGATCATGATACACAAATATCTTGGACTTGGTTTGGGTTACATAATGCCGGAAAGCTATGCTTATGGACTTGCTGGCTTCATCGTCTATGTCCTGTGGATGGCGTACATCATTGCCATCCCAGTTTTCTTGTACGAATCGTTTGTGGTCACGGCTAAGGAAGCCCATCCAGCTCAATTTTAGTCGGGGTTTCAAAAATTTTTTCTGGCAATTCAAATATCTTTTTTGTATATTTGGGCTATCTGAAATTTCCATTCATTCCGAAAATCATTACAATGACATATCTTTTGCTGTAATTCACGGTTATTTATGAATGGTTTAAATTAGGAGTAAAGAAACATGTCAAGTAAAGTGCAAGAGTATTTGGGAGCAGAAGCGAGCTATTTGTTGGATTATGAATGCAAAGGGATTAAGAAGGAATGGCTACATTTGCCGGGACCAGATTTTGTGGACCGCGTTTTCATGGCCAGTGATCGTCCTGCGGCGGTGCTACGGAATCTGCAATTGATTTTTAACACGGGTCGATTGGCCAAAACCGGCTATCTGTCAATTCTTCCCGTGGATCAGGGGATCGAACATTCGGCTGGGGCTTCGTTTGCTCCGAACCCGATTTATTTTGATCCTGAGAATATCGTGAAATTGGCCATCGAGGGCGGCTGTAACGCCGTTGCTTCCACGCTGGGTGTGCTTGGGGCGGTGGCCAGAAAATATGCCCACAAAATTCCATTCATCGTGAAAATCAACCATAATGAGTTCATCAGCTACCCCAATAGCTACGATCAAATTTTGTTCGCCGATGTGAAACAAGCGTTTGATTTGGGAGCCGTGGCGATCGGTGCCACCATCTATTTTGGCTCTGAGGAATCGAAACGCCAGATTCAAGAGATCAGTGAGGCGTTTCAATATGCGCATGAATTGGGTATGGTCACGGTGCTATGGTGCTATTTGCGAAATTCGGCTTTTAAGACCAAGGAAAAAGATTATCATGTGGCAGCCGATCTCACGGGCCAGGCTAATCATCTTGGAGTCACCATCGAGGCCGATATCGTCAAACAAAAGCTTCCTGAAACAAATGGCGGCTATACAGCTTTGAATTTCGGCAAGACCCACAAGCTGGTATATGAACAGCTCACCTCGGATCATCCTATCGATTTAACCCGCTACCAGGTGGCCAATTGTTATATGGGCCGAGTTGGTTTGATCAACTCGGGAGGGCCTTCTGGACAAAACGATTTCGCCGAAGCAGCCAGGACGGCGGTGATCAACAAGCGTGCTGGCGGCATGGGGTTGATCTCCGGGCGAAAGGCATTTCAACGACCCATGAGCGAGGGCGTGAAACTGCTAAATGTAATCCAGGATGTTTACCTCGATAAAGAGATCACCATTGCCTGAGTTCGATGGATAACCAATCTACGTCTTCACACGAGTCTTACTGGAGCATCTGGCCTGAGGAACACGGATGGGCAGCCGTCCATCCGTGTTCCATCCATTTCGCTGGTTCCTGGAGTGCGTCGATTCTAAAGTGGTTAGACCTCGTTCAATAAAATATTTGTATTTAACGGGATAATTTTGTATATTATAAATTTGTTATTGAGCAGAATGTAACAATGGGCTGGGATGTTTTCTAAATGATTTGATGCAATCGTCAGATAAAAACGCATCCATTCCGTGTTTCTCGAGCAATAGCGGGATCAGCCATGGGGCGAAGATGGCTGGTGCGCGATCCGACCAAGAGGATAGCGGAAAAAATTTCACCTGTGGCGCGGAATGCGTTCGGGTCTGATGAAATAGCTAATGAGGAGGACCATAAATGGATGTCAAATTAGACAGCCTCATCGAAAAAATCCGAAAAGAGGGGATCGAGCAAGCGCAGCAGCAGGCAGATGAAATTCTCAAAGAGGCGAAACAGAAAGCGGCAGCGATTGTAGAACAGGCCAAAAAGGAAGCTGAGAAAATCGTCTCCGATGGCAAAAAGCAGGTCGATCAGTATCAGGCCATGGCCGAGATCGATCTGAAACAATCGGCGCGAAATTTTGAGTTATTGCTGAAGGAGAAGATCCAAGCGCTGTTCGATCGGGTGTTCAAACAGCAGGTGGCGACAACGCTCACTCCCGATTTTTTAAAAGCGATGATCCTGAAAATTATCGAAAATTGGGCGAAGAACGGTGCGGTTGAAGTGGTCGTGAGCGAACAAGATAAAGATCAACTGGAAGCGGTGTTATTTCATGGTATCCATGATGAACTGAAAAAATCCATTCAACTTCGCGTCAGCAGCGATGTGGCCAATGGCTTTCGCATCGGCCTAAAGGACAATCAGGTGTACTACGATTTTTCCGACGAAACGATCGCGGAGGTACTGAAGTCGCTGATCAACCCCAAATTGAAAACAATTTTGGAACAATAGCATGGATAAGTATTACTTTTTAATCGCCGAATTGCCCACCCTATTTTTCGGGAAAGAGCCGGCGATCACGATCGAGAAATTCCTGGAGGAAGCGGAGACCTGGATGGATCGCCGAGACTACCAGATATTGGCGCGAGTCAATTTGAACGATTGGGATATCAGCCAGCCGCTTCATCCGATCTATGATGATTTCAGACGTTTTGAACATGGAGTGCGCACCGATATTGCGCTGTGGCGCGAAGCCCAGAAACGGGATCAGGAATACAAACCAGCCAGTTTCCCAGTAACGTTGATCAAAGATGGAAACCCATTAGAAGTGGAGATCCGGTTCATGGAACTCCGCTGGCGATTCATTGATGAACTGGAGCGGGATCATCATTTTGATTTGGCGTTTTTGATTTTGTACTATTTGAAGCTGCAGATTTTGCGGCGTTATTTCATTTTTCATAAAGAACGAGGCCTGGAAAAATTTCAGAAGCTGTGTGAGGTAAATATATGAGCGTAACGATAGGTAAAATCATCGGTGTCAGCGGCAACATGGTCAAGGTGGCAGTGACTGGCAACATTATGCAGAACGAAGTTGCTTATATTATTAAGGGGCAGGAGCGGCTAAAGAGCGAGATCGTCCGCATTGGGGACGGTGTGGCCTATTTGCAGGTGTTCGAAAGCACCAAGGGATTGCTCATTGGCGATACCGTCGAATTCAGCGGCAAATTGCTATCGGTTCAGTTGGGTCCTGGTTTACTGACGCAGATTTATGATGGTTTGCAGAATCCCTTGCCGACGATTGCCGCAGAATATGGCTTTTTTCTCCCTCGAGGAGTTGAATTAAAGCCGCTGGATGAGGAAAAGCTGTGGGATTTTACGCCGGCCGTGAAGCCAGGCGATGTGGTGGCAGCTGGCTACGCGGTCGGGCATGTGCCAGAGGGCATTTTTCAACATGCGATCATGGTGCCTTTCGATTTTCAGGGGGAATATGTGGTCGAGGAGATTAAACCGGCCGGGCCATACAAAATCACCGATACCGTGTGTTGCATTAAGGATTCGTCTGGCAAAATCCGTGACATCACCATGACGTTCAGTTGGCCAGTGAAAATCCCCATCCGGGCGTATCGGGAGAAATTGGTCCCGAAAGAGCCGTTGGTCACCCAAGCCCGGATCATCGATACGTTTTTCCCAGTGGCCAAAGGGGGCACCTTTTGCATCCCTGGGCCATTCGGAGCCGGTAAAACGGTGTTACAGCATATTCTCAGTCGTCATGCCCAGGCCGACATCATCGTGGTAGCGGCTTGCGGCGAGCGAGCTGGGGAAGTTGTGGAATTGTTGCGCGAGTTCCCGGTGCTCCAAGATCCGCGGACTGGCAAAACCTTAATGGATCGAACCATCATCATTTGTAATACCAGCTCCATGCCGGTTGCAGCGCGCGAGGCCTCGGTCTATACGGCGGTAACGCTGGCAGAATATTATCGGCAAATGGGGCTGGATGTGCTGCTGTTGGCCGACTCCACCTCCCGATGGGCTCAGGCCATGCGTGAGCTGTCGGGGCGGCTGGAGGAAATTCCTGGCGAAGAGGCGTTCCCGGCCTATCTGGAATCTCGCATCGCCGAATTCTATGAGCGAGCAGGTCTGGTTCAGCTCTATAACGGAAAGACCGGCAGCCTCACCATCGGCGGGACTGTCAGCCCGGCGGGCGGTAACTTCGAAGAACCGGTCACCCAATCAACCTTGAAAGTTGTCAGCGCATTTCTGGGTCTCTCACGCGACCGCGCCAATGCCCGGCGATTCCCCTCGATCCATCCTCTGGAAAGCTGGTCCAAATATGAAAGCTTTATCAACAAACAACTGATCGAGGAAGCGAGAAACATCCTCAGAAAGGGCAATGAAGTCAACCAGATGATGATGGTTGTCGGTGAAGAAGGGACCTCGATTGAGGATTTTGAGCTCTATTTGAAGTCAGAGTTTCTCGACAGCGTCTATCTTCAGCAAAACGCCTTTGATCCAGTGGACGCCGCTACCAGCCGGGAGCGCCAGAAACATGTTTTTCAGTTGGTGAAGCGCGTATTGGATACTGACTTTCGGTTGGAGACTAAGGAGACCGCGCGGGCATTGTTCTATCGGCTGCGGCAATTGTTCATCGATTGGAACTATATTGATATGAAAAAACCCGAGTTCAAAACCCAGGAAGAGGAGATCAAAAAATTAATTGAGGAGTACTCGGAAAATGAGAAAGGTGTATAATAAAATATTGAGTATCGTTGGCAATGTGATCACGGTACGAGCGACCGATGTGGCTTATGAGGAGCTGGCCGAAATCACCACCCAGCGCGGCAAATCGCTGGCCCAAGTGATCAAGCTGGACGGGGACTTGGTTTCATTGCAAGTTTTCGCTGGCAGCCGCGGCATCTCGGTGAATGATGAAGTCAGATTCCTGGGGCACCCCATGATGGTAACATTTTCCGATGATATGTTAGGACGCATTTTCGACGGTGCTGGGAATCCCCGAGATAAGGGGCCGCTGCTCACCGAAAATCTCATTCCGGTCGCCGGGCCGCCGGTCAATCCCGCGAAACGAATTATCCCCAATCGCATGATCCGAACCAATATCCCAATGATCGACGTGTTCAACTCGTTGGTCGTCTCTCAAAAATTGCCGATCTTCTCCATTTCAGGGGAACCGTACAATGAACTTCTGGCACGGGTTGCGCTCCAAGCCCAGGTCGATATGATTATCCTCGGTGGCATCGGTTTAAAATATGATGAATACATGAAATTTAAAATCACACTCGAGGAAGGAGGCGCACTGTCGCGATCGATCTTTTTCATCAATACCGCCTCTGATCCCATCGTGGAAAGCCTCATGGTGCCAGACCTGGCTCTGGCTGTCGCCGAAAAATTCGCCCTGAAAGGCAAAGATGTCCTGGTACTGTTAACCGATATGACCAACTTCTCGGACGCACTGAAAGAAATCGCCATTACCATGGAACAGGTGCCGTCCAACCGTGGCTACCCAGGGGACCTGTACAGCCAATTGGCCGCTCGATACGAAAAGGCCGTAGATTTTGAAGATGCTGGCTCAATCACGATCCTGGCTGTTACCACCATGCCCGGCGACGATGTGACCCATCCCATTCCAGATAACACCGGTTATATCACTGAAGGTCAGTTCTATTTGCATCACGGCTACATCGATCCCTTTGGCTCGCTGAGTCGATTGAAGCAAAATGTGAATGATGAGAAGCATAGCCGTAAGGATCATCGCGCCATCATGGATAACATGATTCAGCTTTACGCGCAATATGTCGAGACCGAAGAGAAACGATCGATGGGATTTCGGATGAGCGCCTGGGATCAAAAGCTTTTAAAATATGGTGCCTTGTTCCGTTCTCAGATGATGGATTTGTCCGTGAATATCCCGCTCGAGGAGGCCTTGGACCGCGGTTGGCGCATCCTGGCGGAATGCTTCAAGCCAGAAGAAACGCGAATGCGGACGGAACTGATTCGGGAGTTCTGGCCGAACGGATCCAAGTAAATTGGCCGATCGGGTGATCGGAAAATTGGATGCGTTGCGAAACAAAACAATATCCGTTGGTCGTTCCTCAATTGCAGAGAAGAATATTAAAGCAAAACATTTGATAACTAAATCCCATGGCAAAAATCAAATACACCAAAAACGAGCTCAAGAAGCAGAAGGATAATCTCAAGCGATTTACCCGCTATTTGCCGACGCTGGAATTGAAGAAGCAGCAGTTGCTGGTCGAGATCCGACAGATCCAGAACCGCATTGAAAAATTGACCGAAGAGCTGAATCAGATCACGGCCGAAGTGACTAAATGGGTGGATGTCTTTGCGGAGGATGTCGATCTGCATGATTTCTTCCAGGTGATGGAAATTACCACGGACACGGAGAACATCGCTGGCATCGATATTCCGACCTTCGTTGAAGTTGTCTTTTTAGACAAAGAATACGATCTCTACACCACGCCGTTGTGGGTCGATCGTGCTATTGCCGTGGTCAAAGATCAAATCTGTCGGCACGCGGAATTGAAAATCACCCAGCGCCAGGAGGCTATTTTGCGAGAAGAACTGCGCATCACCATTCAGCGCATTAAGCTGTTTGAGGAGGTGAAGATTCCTGAGGCGCGAGAAAATATCCGGGTGATTCAAATTTTCCTGGGTGACCAGATGACGGCTGAGGTGGTGCGCGGAAAAATTGCCAAAGCCAAGATCGAAAAGAAGAAGCAAGAGGTGAGCACGGTATGATCGTCCCCATGAAAAAAGTGACATTGCTGACCAGCCAGCAGCATCGCGATGCCACATTGATCCAATTGCGCAAGTTGGGCGTGCTTCACATTCAGGACGTTAAACCACCGGTATCTGAGGACATCCAATTGCTGGAAAACAAGCTGGATAATGTGGAGCGGGCCTTGCAGATCATCCCAGCGAATGGCCCATCGGATCGGCAGATTTCGGAGAGCCAGGCGATGGAGATCATCGAGCAAGCCCTGGCGTTGCATCGTCAGAGAGAAGGATTGCGCCGCGAGCTGGCCGAATTATCGGAGATCAATGCCTGGTTTGACCGCTGGGGACAGATCTCCTATCGCTCGATTCAGCAATTGAGAGAAAAGGGCATTTTTGTTCGTCTCTACGTCGGCGACAAGAGCTTCCTGAAACGGCTGCCCAGGGATAAAATCGTTCATATAGAAGAGGTTGACGGACAAGTCCATCTGGCTTTATTCAGTCAAACCCCAGATGACAAATTGGATTTAAAAGAAGAGCCGATCCCGAGCATGGAGCCGGATCTGGTGAAGGCTCAAATTGGTTCGTTGGAGCAGGAGATCCGGCAGATCGAGGGGCAGTTGAACCAACTGGCGAGCGGCCGTGCGGCCTTGCACGCCTATCGCCAGGATTTGCTCAAACGGCTGGAACTCAATCGCGTGAAACATGGTATGGGTGAAGACGCTGGGATTGCCTATTTGCAAGGATTCTGTCCCGAAGACGTGATCGGTGAGATTCAAAAAGCTGCTGAAAAAGAAGGCTGGGGCTATATCATTGCCGACCCAGACGACCCAGCGGAAGTGCCCACGGTCATCCGCAATCCAAAATGGATCCGTATTATTGAGCCGCTATTTAAATTCATGGGCACATTGCCAGGATATCATGAACAGGATGTCAGCCTGGTATTCCTGGTGTTCTTCAGCGTGTTTTATGCCCTGATTGTCGGGGATGCGGGCTATGGGCTGATCTTTCTGCTTGCCACTTTTCTCTTTGATCGAAAAATCCGATCCTCATCGCGGGAGTTCGTTCGGTTGATGTACCTGGTTAGCTTTGTCACCATTCTCTGGGGGACAGTCACCGGCACATGGTTCGGATCCGAAAAAATTGCCCAGTTGCCCTTTTTGAAAATGTTTGTTATCGAGCCGATCAACAGTTTCAATCCAAAATCGACCGATGTCATCATGCAGTTGACATTCCTCATCGGAGCGATTCATTTAAGCATTGGCCATTTGCTCAGCGCCGCCAAGAAGAGCCCCTCCCTCCCTGCATTGGCCGATCTCGGCTGGATTTTAGTGCTGTGGGGAGTTTACTTTGTGGCAAATAACATCGTGCTGGGGAAAGCGCTATCCAAAGCCACCTTGCCACTGATTATCGCTGGGGCTTCGATCGTCCTATTATTCGCCAATTTCCAAAAGAATTTCATCAAAGGGATGTTGATCACTTTGGGCAATTTGCCGTTGAGCATCATCAGCTCGTTCTCGGATATCGTCTCCTATATCCGATTGTTCGCGGTAGGCCTGGCAACGGTGATTGTGGCGACTAGTTTCAACGAAATGGCCATCGGCTCGGGGATCAACTCTGTTGTCAGCGGTATCATCGCGGCGATCATCCTGTTGCTGGGACATGCCATCAACCTCATCCTTTGTGGCATGTCGATTTTGGTGCACGGAGTGAGGCTCAATATGTTGGAATTTTCCGGACACGTAGGCGTGCAATGGACTGGGAAGCCTTACCGGCCGTTTAAAGAATAGCTTTCTAAAACAGGATTGAAAATTGTCTATTGTTTGATGGCCGCATGGTGCTTTTTCTCGATCAAATCGGCAATTCCAATCATCACCAATTTGACTGCGCGTATCTGGACGAGCGGGCATCTGTCACATCCATCGTTATGATACGTTCAAGCAACATAAAAAATTCTTGCTGAGTGACAATATCAGTTCAGGCGAGTCTTGGGTTTTCAAATTATTTTTTTCGTTCAGACTCTAGTTTGTATTAGCGATCGATTAAAAATTCAAGAATAAGTATTGGATGGAAAGGAGCAACAATATGATATCTGGATTTGGAGATATGAGTCTCTCGCTGGCAATATCAGCAATTGGTTCGGGTTTAGGTACTGGAATTGCGGGCATGGCAGCCATTGGCGCCTGGAAACGGGCGTTCATGCAGAACAAAGCTGCCCCATTCATTCTGGTTGCCTTTGCCGGCGCTCCCCTCACTCAGACCATTTATGGCATGATCTTGCGCAATGCCATTCGAGGAGCTAATCTTCCGCCAGAAAGCTATCTGCACCAGATCATTCTTGGCGCATTTGCCGGATTAGCGATTGGCATCTCGGCTTACATGCAGGGCAAAGCCGCGGCCAAGGGAGCGGATGCGTTGGCAGAGACGGGCAAGGGATTTGGCAACTATCTGATGGTCGTTGGAATCATCGAGACCGTGGCGCTATTTGTGATGGTGTTTACCATGACTGCCATACCAAGGCTGTGATTAACTGGCGGTTTGCATCATTGCAAACAGCACAGCAAAATTCGACCGATTCGCTCATGAAGATAGTTTGCATCGGATGCAAGATGCGAAATTCGGTGTAGCCACGTCGCTACCCCAAATGCAGAAATCTGGTTAGCCATGCGCCGCTTTATCATGCCAGATGGGAGATGGTTGCATTTGCAGGCATGGCCGTTTTGGCTGCTTTTGGAATTTTGCCTCAACAACGCTTCAGCCGTGCCAAATCATTGCTACTTGGGAATGTAATTTTTAAGGTGCACCATCTGCGTTAGAGTTCCACGGATCTAATTTCCGCTCGGCGATTTAGAATCGAAAGCTCTCAGGAATCGATCAAGTATCGGATTGCTGGGAGCTTTCTATTTTCCCTCGAAAGGATAATCGCAATATTAGCTGTTCCCAAATTGCCGATTCAGTTTAAGCAACCGGTTTTTTTTGTTTTATAATTGGATGACGGGTATAAATTTTATGCTTCTCAGAAATAATTGTTGACTTTCTGATTTTATTTATTTAATTTAATTCTCGCAAGCGTCTGCACTACATCACCAAGCAACTGCACGGATAAAATGTCACTGTGATCAACAAATTGATTCTGCCGATAGATTCGCCTTTGCGTACAGCCGATTGCCTGCATCGATATTGATGCAGATTCAGCGCATGGAAAGATTGTCAATTGACCTGGAATTGTCGAGCTATGGGAGCGAAAATATCAAATTGGATCGCGGGGATCCTGGCGGTTTTGGGGTTTGCTGCCGTGACTTTTTCGCAGCAGTCCAGCGACACCTGGACCAACTTTTCCGGCGCGGATAGATTGGCCAGCGATATGGTGATGGCAATTCTGGAATCGTCCGACGGCACGTTATGGTTTGGCACGCAATATGGTATTAGCAGCTATCGCCAAGGAAAGTGGACCACCTATCGAGCGGGACTGATTGATCTTCATATCCATTCCATTTGTGAAGCGCAAGATGGGGCGATCTGGTTTGGCAGCGATGCTGGGGCAATTCGATTTTATGGCGGTCAGTGGACAAATTTCACGCCAGACAGCGGTCTGCCCAACGGTCCCATTCTGACAATCTATCGCTCTCGGGATGGTGCCCTATGGTTTGGCAGCGATGGTGGCGGCGTGAGTCGCTACGTTCAGGGCCAGTGGTCGCGCCTCACCTCCAGCGACGGGTTAGCTTCGGATCACATCCTTGCCATTTCCGAAGCGTTGGATGGCGCAATGTGGTTCGGCACTCCCAGCGCTGGCGTCAGTCAATTTCATCAGGGTCAGTGGACAACCATCACCGCTGGGATGGGTTTAGCCGATAATCACGTCGCTGCCATCACTCGAACCTCGGACGGCTCATTATGGTTTGGCACTGCGGCTGGATTGAGCCGTTACCAAGATGGGACCTGGACCACGTTCACCACAGCCGATGGGTTGATCAGCAACAATGTCAAGGCCATCGCTGAAGCGTCGGACGGATCATTGTGGTTTGGGACATCGAATGGGGTGAGTCGCTATCGAGCTGGCAATTGGAAGAATTACACCATGAGCGATGGCTTGGTGTCCAACAATGTCACGGCCATTGTGGAATCGGCCGATGAATCGATCTGGTTCGCTACCATCGGCATCATCGGCGGATCGAGTGGCGTAAGCCGCTTGCAACCAGCGCTTTGCCAGCGTTACACGACCAAAAATGGCTTGATCTCCAATCGAATCACGGCTGTGACAGAGGTCTCCGATGGGTCACTCTGGATCGGTACGGACGCCGGGATCAATCGCTTCTTGAGCGTCAAGTGGACGGCAATCACCACCAGTAATGGTTTGGTGAATAACAGCGTAAGATCTATCATTCAGGCCCCGGATGAAACGATCTGGATCTGCACCGATGGCGGGGTGAGTAGTTATAAAAACGGGGTGTGGGAAAATTTCACCACGGAAAACGGTTTGAGCAGCAACCAGGTCACTGCGGCGCTGGCCACAACCCGAGGGGAATTATGGTTCGCGACCCCAATAGGTGCGAGTTATTTCTACCAGGGCAAATGGCAGCAGTTTACGACCGGGAATGGTCTGCCCAGCAATTTCATTACCGCCATTGTCGAAACCAAAGATGGCACCATCTGGTTCGGCACGCCCAATGGCCTGTCCCGTTATCGGGACGGCATCATGACCCAAGTGGCTATTCCCGGTGGCTGGGCCGATAACGATATCCGCGCGTTGCTGGCCGGTTCGGATGGCTCATTATGGATCGGCACGAACGAGAAAGGGGTGAGGCGCTTTAAAGATGGTTCCTGGAGCACTATCCGCGAACCATTGGCGTCCGAGTCGGTTCGTACCCTGTATGAATCACGGGACGGCGCCATCTGGGTAGGGACTACCCTGGGCGTCAGCCGTTTCTTCCATGAAGAATGGGCCAATTTCTCGGTCACATGCGGATTACCCTCAAATGTTATCACTGCAATTGTCGAAACTTCTGCTGGTGATCTTTGGTTTGGGACGACTGACGGCCTCAGTATGCTAAGGCCAGATCGAAAACCACCAAAAGCCTACTTTATCGAAGCCCCTCCAGCGGTTCAGGTGATCGGAATCTCTAACCCGCTATTTGTGTTCGCCGGAATTGACCGCAGCAATGAACTCGGCCGTCTGTCATACGCCTGGTATCTGCTCGACGCCAACCAGCGGAAAATTGCCGGCGACGCAACAGTTTTTCAGCAACAAACCATCGTATCACCGATCATTGTGGAGAATGGCCGTTATAGCTTCCATGTCATTGCCCGAGATGCCTGGGGGAATGTGGCCATCGAACCAGCTCTGCGGAGCTTCGAAGTTGATATCACCCCGCCGACCATCATCATTATTTCGCCTCGGACTCAGGATGTGATCGCTGGAGATGTTCCGATTATTGGTTCTGCGTATGACAACTCGCCCACGCGCGATCTCGAGGATTTTGAATTGCGCTACGCCGCAATTGAGCAGCCGCCCCGCTGGTTTGACGATCGGTTCAGCTACAAGCACGGGCAAAATCGAGAAATTCGCAACGATACATTGGCGATCTGGCATACCGATGGGCTGGACAATGGCAGCTATTGGCTGCTCCTTCTGGGCCGCGATAGATTGGGACACATCAGCCAAGAGTTTGTTCCCGTCGAGATCGTAAGTGCCTGCGAAGTGATCCATGCACCTCACGGCGGACGATTGGGGAGTGCCTCTGGCCAAATTGTCGTCTATGTCCCACCCAATGCCCTGGAGCGAGATCGGAAAATATACGTCAAAGACACCACCTTTGCCCCAGCCGATCTCATTCAGGATCCCCACGTACAATTCATCAGTGGCTGCTTTAAGCTGGCGCCGGTCGATCTTGAGCTCAATAAACCAGTCACCATCTCCATCAGCTATCGACAATTATCGGGTATTGATAGCCTACAAGATGGCTTCGCGGTGTACCGATATTTGCCAATGACAAAATCATGGCACCGGCTGGGAGGGACAATTTCGCGCAACAATCAGACCATCACGGTCTCCAGCATGGAGTTCGGCATCTTTGCGCTGTATGCCGATGGGATGCGGGGCAATTCGGCCAGCCTTGGCCATGTCGTTTGTCAGCCGCGCATTTTTTCGCCTCATGGGGGCGGCTACGACTCTCACACCGCCATTTCATTCGAATTGGGGCAACAAGCGCCAGTGACGATCAAAATTTACAATACCGCTGGGAGACTCGTCCGCAGCCTAATCGAAAACCAGACCATGGCTTATGGCAGCAACGTCGTCTATTGGGATGGCAAAGATCAATGGGGCGACGTGTGTGTCAGCGGTTTATATATCGTTGCCATCCAATCCCGAGGAAAATTGGACACCAAAACCGTGGTGGTCTTAAACAAACATTAGCTTCGCAGAAAAACATATCGATCATTTTGTAAGAAAAATGAACAAGCTACTTGTTAAAATGATTCTGATCGTTTGCACCATCATCTCCTGGCTTTCTGGCGGAACTGCTCAGGTGCGAAATCAGATCTTTGTTGGCGCAAGGCCTCTGGGACTGGGCGAGACCTTCGTCGCCGTCTCTGATGATGGAAATGCGGCATATTGGAACCCGGCCGGTTTGCCGACATTGCGCCACATGGAAATCAACAGCATGTTTGCCAATCCCTATAATATCCCCGGGCTGAGAAACGCCTATCTCAGTTTTGTCTATCCCATCACCGATCGGCAGATCCTCGGCCTCAGCTATTTCCATTTGGGCTATGGGGACAATGAATTGCAGTTTCTCCAGGACAAAGTCACTTTCTCTATCGGCAGCAGAATAATTCAAAATCTGTATCTCGGGATGAATTTCAAATATCTGCATACCAGCTCGGGCCTCGATAATTTGACGATCGCCAGCGCCAACGGGTTTGGATTCGATGTGGGTGCATTCTATCATTTGTTATTGGCTCCCAACCAATGGCTAAATCACATCAATTTTGGGATCACCAGCTATGATGTGACAGGAACCAGGGTCCATTATTCAGGAACCGACAGGTCCGAGGAAATTTTTCCCCAGAACATCCGTTTTGGATTGGCCCTATTTCCTAAAGAACAAATCCGACTCAGATGGTTTTCTTTATCCGATCCATTGATCGCCTTAGATCTTGACGATCGGGTTCATCTTGGTGCTGAAGCTTGGCTATCGGAATTTTTAGGTGTTCGAGCAGGAGTTGAAAAGGATCTCCAAACGCGGGAACCGAGCACTTTTTCCCTCGGCACCAGCCTGAAATTGCCCTATCTTGGCGCCCAATTGGACTATGCCTACGTCATTCCTCCGTCCCTATCGCCGACCCATGTGTTTTCTCTCGGACTGTTTACCACCATTGCTCCAGTGAAATTGCTGGACCTCGAATTGAACGATCTCTACGCCTCGTTCTATAAGAGCTACGCCAACAATCCGATCGGAACTGTCACTGTCCGCAATGATTACGACAAAGAACTTCCCATGACGCTGAGCATGACCATCCCTGGCCTATCGGACATCCCGACACAAGAGCGCTTGGTGCTGAAGCCATTCGAAAAAAAGAGCTTCGATGTCAAAGTGGTCCTTTCGGATGCCGTGCTGGAGCACCGGTCGTCTGCTTTTCACCAAGCAAAAATCCGGGTCGACTATACCCTGAAAAACGAAAAGAAAATTGCTGAGGCAACCAAAAAGCTTTTGCTGTACGGTCGCGGCGCCATTACCTGGGATGATCCTGGCAAAGCTGTGGCCTTCATCACTCGGTTGGATCGCATGGTGACATTATTTGCCCTGAGCGCGACCAGCGACTTCCCCTATCGTTCCGAACTTGAGCTGGGGAATATTTTGACTGCGGCTGCGTTGTTCGATGCATTGGGAGTGATCGGCATGAAATATCGGGAAGATCCTGAGAATCCGTTCTCCTCGCTTCGTTCCGATCGCTATCGTGTGGACTATATCAAATATCCAGCCGAAACGCTGGAACAACGGAGCGGCGACTGCGACGATCTGACGGTGCTGTACGCCTCTTTGTTGGAACATTGCGGCATCCGAACGGCCTTGCTCAGCATGCCGGGCCATATCACCTTGATGTTCGATACTGGCATTCATGCACGCAATTGGGGGATTTTGCCGCTGGGCGATAGTCTGGTAGTGATGAAAAATAATTCCCTCTGGATCCCAGTGGAGGTGACCTTGGTCGGTCAATCATTTGTCAGCGTCTGGCGGGAAGCTGCTCGGAGGTATCGCGCTGCCCTCAACGAGGGAGAGCTCCAGGTGGTGCTAGTCAGCGATGTCGAACGACTTTATTTGAGCGCATTGCCCAAGGATCTTCAGTCGCTGCTACCGCCTGTTCCCGATCGTGTCCAGCTCAGTCAATCGGTCGAGAACGATTTCGCCACTATCCAACACATGCGCACCACGATGGCGGTCGAACGCTATCGCGCGGAACTGAGGAAACATCCTGGCGATCTGAAATTGCATAATCAATTAGGCATCATCTTCGCTCAGCAAGATTCGTTGGCCAGCGCCCAACGCCAATTTAGGCAGATGCTCAAGCGCGACAGCCAAAATTTCGCCGGCCTCAACAATCTGGGCAATGTGCAAACCATTATTGGGGATTATCGTTCTGCAGAGCAATCGTACCTGAAAGCGATCGATCTCAAGCCTGATACGCCTGGTGTTGCCCTCAATCTGGCGATCTTATACCAACTGTGGAAATTCGAAGCACCCGAAGATAGCAGTCAGCGCCAGATCCAATCCGAACAGCGGCTGCAACAAGCCTTCACTTTGCTCAAAGGCGATGCGCGACTGGCATTAGACCTGCTGGCCATCCCGCTGGAGGCGATGGAATGGCAAGACAAAGCCGATTTCAAATCCGAGGTCAAACAGAAGGCAGCGGCCATCGCCAAATTTATCCGAACCAGTGCCGCCCAGCATTTGTTCAATAAGCCGCTCAAAGGCGCTCGCTTGGAGCAACGGGCTGTCAAACGCGGCGATGATCATGATCGTGGCTATTTGCTCTGGTGGGCTGAGCTGAAATAATATTTATGACGATTATGAAGCTCACGACAAAGAAGGAAGACATCTCTATCACCCAGATGCAGCCACTGATGATCGGTGCTGCATCTAATCAATGCACCAAGCCGGAGATCCGATGAAACCGAAGTTCATACTCGGGATCAAGCTCAAGACCTATCTGGTTAATGGGCTGCTCTTCAGCATCGGCTGCATCCTGGTCGGGGTGATATTCGAGATCCCCTGGGTCCATGGACTCTATGAGACTGTGGAGGCATATCTTTATTTTCAACAGTTCGCTTCTACGGCAACCCCGAATGAGCATGTGCTGATCATCGATGAAGGTGAACGGGTGTATGAGCGACATGAGTACGCCAAATTGATCCACGGCTTGGCGCAACTCGGCGCCAAAGTCATTGCGTTAGATGTTCTATTTGTCACCGAGCGCGATTCTGCTCAGGACGCCGCGTTGATCGCTGCCACCGCCACAGCAGCCGAGAAAGTCATCCATGCCGTGGCATTTGTGGATGCAGGAAAACATGCCACTATTCCCGATCAATTCCAATTGCACCTTTGCCAATCATTACCGCCCAGTCGTTTCATCGAAAATGTCTACGGCGCGGTATTGCCAATGGAGGAACTGCTCCATGTGACCGAACAGCTTGGTGCAGTAACCGCCAGCAGCGATATTGCCTACCGCGATAACCAATTTTTTCCGATGATCATCCACTATAATGAACGGCTCTATCCATCCCTGCCCCTCATTGCGGTGATGAAATTTTTGGACCTTGACCCGGTGACTGGGCTGAGCTTGACGGACGATCGGATCGTTCTGAGCGCCAATGGCCGCAAATGGATCATCCCCATCAATCCGCGCTGCCAGACGTTGATCAACTTTATCCCTCCAGCGGAATTTACCTCCAAACGCATCCTATTCAGCCAAGCGCTGGAATACATCGACCGAAATGTTCCTTTGTTCAAAGATAAATTGGTGCTGGTCGGCAATGCCACCGATGCAAAGGAACAGCAACCTGGCCCACATTTCAGCTATTATCCCAATCTCTACGTTTATGCCACTCTCATCAGTCAGATATTAAACCAGCAGTACATTCGCGAAGGCGTGTTAGAGAGCTTGGTCATGGCTTTTCTGCTTTCGCTACTCGGAACCACCGCGATCTTATTCTTCGCCAGAAAATTTCCCGGGCTGACCAAATGGTATTTCTACCTTGCTGCGCTGGTTATGATATTGTTCATCGCCAGGATTGGTCTTCGGTTCGGGTTGCGACTCTACGTCGTCGTTCCATATTTAATCATGATCTTTTCGCATCAGTTAACCCGAAAGTTTTATGACCGATGGCGCCGGCAGGCCATTCAGCGTCCCCTGGTGCCGTTGGATTTCTACATTGCCATCAATCCTCGACCTGCGAAGGGCGATAGTTATCCGATCACGCTCATTACCAGCCCAGCCGGCGAAGATTGTGGCGAAATGAAGCTGTCGATCAGACCGGCAGCGATCAACAAAATTCGGGAGAAGATGGCGCAGAACCTCAAGCTTGACATGAAGGAGCTCAAAGAGTTGGGGGGGCATCTGTTCAATTCTTTATTTCAGCCATGGCTTCGCGATCAATTTGAGAAAAGCCTCGGAATCGCCTTTAGCCAAAAAACTGCCTTGCGCATCAAGCTCCGCATCGATGCGCCCGACCTGGCAAGCTACCCATGGGAATTTCTCTATGATAGCGACCAAAGCCATGAGTTCTTAGCGCTGCAGCGCAATGTGCTGATCACGCGTTTCTTAGCGGTCCAAAATCCGATGACCCCCGTCATTACCCAAGTGCCTTTGAGAATGCTGGTCATCATCTCCAGTCCAGCCGATCCCAACTATCCTAAAATCGAAGCTGAGCAGGAGAAAAATTCGATCAAGAAAGCATTGAAGCACCTGGTCAAACAGGATCTGCTGCGGATCCAATTTTTAAAAACGGCCACGCTGGCCGCGCTGGAACGGGAATTGATGCGCCGCGTGGATATCATTCATTTCATCGGCCATGGCGGCTTTTGTGAGGCGCTCGGAGGGGGATGCCTGTTATTTGAATCGGAGAGTGGAGAGCCGGAATTGATCGATATCGAGCGCCTCAGCAAACTGATGGAAGGTGCTCATGTTCGACTCATGGTATTGAATGCCTGCCAGACGGCCACCATCACCAATTCGGATGTCGCCCTGGGCGTTGCGCACGGCCTAGTGAAAATCGGTGTCCCTGCCGTCATTGCCATGCAGTTCAATATCCCCGACACCAGTGCCCTGATCTTTGCCAAAGAATTCTACACCACGCTTGCTGAAACCCATCAGGTGGATCGGGCCGTGGATGAGGCGCGGCGAAAATTGTTCATCTCTTTGGAAATCGGACGTATCGATTGGGGTATCCCTGTGCTGTTCATGCGCAAAGACGACGGCGTGATCTTTTAGTCTGAAGGGTCGGCAGCATGCGCAAATCAATAAATCATTGTGCCATTGCTGCAAATGCCAGAATCTCATCGGAAAGCAGCAGCAATATCGAGCCAAAATTGAGATGCCCCACCCGCAGCAATAGCTTCTATAATTATTATTCGAATTTTCTTCCCAAAACAGGTCCTCCAAAATAGCAAGCTTCGGTGTATCTGGAAAATTGCTTTTGCTCCACCAGAATTGAGATACCGCAAAAATGGCCTGTTAAAATTGCTGACTCCCATGATGACATTCGCGGTCGAAGTTTTTCGATCACAACTATAGAATGACCAGGAAATTTTTCTAACTCCAATTCAGCGGGATACCATTTTTGTGGGAGAAAGCGCGAGTCCATTTCCCACAGCACTGCAGTGCCACGGAAAAGTTCTGCTGGTTTACCAAGCAATTGGCTTTCCAGGGATGGAAACCTTTCAAGAAATTGTCAACGAGATTGTGCCGCAATGGACGATTTTCAATGGGGTCAGAGGACGATATCTGGCAGGCGAACGATATTTCTCCAAAGCAATTGAACGGTTGGAGTGCAGATGACATCGCATAATGGGATTCGTGGCTGAACGGTCTGGCCGCGCTTCATCCTCAATGGCCGGGTATCGATTTCAATGATCAATTTTGCGTTCTCCAAACGAACACGGGATCGAATGGGAAGCGCTGGGTTCGAGTCGCCTGGAAGCAATAGCACCAGTGCCAGGGAGGCCATAGCGCCGGATAAAGGGATGGCCCCATCGATCTCTTCGGTGCTTAGGCGATTGCGGCTGACCACCAGGCAGGGGATGCTCTGACTGGCCAGTACCCAGGCGCAGGCCAATCGCATGCGCTGCTCATCAGAAAATTCTGGGAGCGCGCTCAATGACTGATAAGCCTGAACGAGCGGCTGGCGCAACGATTCGGGCAAGCGGACCCTGATGACATGGGTTTGCGGGTGATCAGCGCCAAGCATCGACAAAAAAACATGGCAGAGCGGCGCCGCTACCGATTCCGATGGTTCAAGCTGCAAGTCCACTGTCGAGGCCTGTCCGAAGTATTCCAGCAATTTTTCGAACGGGGCAGCGATGGAGCGGATAATGCTGGAGACAGCGGAATCGATCAAGGGATCGATATAGCAGGATAGCTCTTCAATGGTATTCAGCAGCCGTCCCTTTTTGGCCTCCAGCTTTTCTCGAAGCGGCGCTGGCATGATTGGCAACTCCCAGTCCATGGTCTGCGGTCGCTCAGGCCGAGTGTCACGGGTCCAATAGACCAGCCGCGCCTGACCGGTTTCATCGATCTGAATCGCCCAGATCACACCTTCCATCCAGCCGGCTGTCCCGGAATTAAAGTACCGGCTTTTGATCAGCGACAGATCTGGTTTGATGATCCCTCGGGTTTGTTCCGCGATTTCTTCCTCCAACTTGGTGAGCCAGGGTCGCAGCATAGGGATCAATTTTTTCAAATTAAAGAATGGCTGGCTTTTGGGTGAATGGGTGTGTCCCAGGCAGATCAGGTTGTTGCGCCGAATTGCCTTGCCATCGGGCGTAGTCCGAATGGCGATAGTGGCGCCCGTTAATGCGGCGAGAGTTTCAAGGAAAAAAGCATTGTCTTCGGTGCAGCGCTCATGGTCCTCAAGATGTTGAATCCGATGCGCCCGTTTTCTCGCTGGCAAATGGGATGGGAAACTGCAGAACACCAGAGCATGGGATAGCAATTCCGAAAAGTTGATTACCGGGGTCCCCGAATAGGCAATGCCTCCTGCGTCGATAAATGGATCATCCAAAAAATCCAGCGGTGTCGCAATGGCGCTCACGATCAATTTCCCAATAATATTATTCGCATCGCAGTTCCAAAAATCCCACTGATGTCCGTGTGCCACCAGCATGGGCGCTTTCGATTTGTACGGCTCGGCGTCTAATCCAAAATTGAGGATCGATTCGTCCATCGTTTTTACGCCGTCAATAATGACGAAATCATAAACCTGAAACGGCTCGACATTCGGGTCATCATTGAACCATTTTTGTAGCACCTCAAAGATCTCTGGCTTCCGGATGGCGCTGTCGTGATTGCCATACAGCCTGAAATAGCGCCCCTGGCGATGCAATTGCGCCAGCCGGTCATACACCGGCTGGTGCGTCTCGATAATCTCTTCGAGCTTCTCTTTTGGGCCTCGACTAAAATCGCGATAGCACCATAGCTCGTCACAATCGCCGACTTCCAACACCGTAAAACCGTTACTGATCGCATAATCCAGCAATTCACAATAGAGCTGTTGATTGGCGGAGAAATGATCGAACGATCCGAACTCCAGCGGTTCGCGTTGATCGGAACGTGCATCGCGATGGATATCGCTGAAGATCAAATATTTTGGGCCATCTGGACCGGGCGCTGGAAGCCGTTTGACCTTGAGATCTGGATCCGATTCGATCTCATTGAACAGCAGGCGCCACCAGGGCAGCGGGTGAGCGATGGCGCAGTAGAGGGTGGCAGCGATGATCAGAAAAATGCCGACCGGGACAAAACGCGCAAGCTTCATGAGCTCCCATTCCAGCGCTTCATTGTCTCGGGCTTGGCGGATCAGTTCCAGAAAGACCCGAAGCACCGAAATGGCATCCACATTGCCAGGGGATTGAACGCTGGTCTCTTTGATGGTTTGTAACATGGGGGCAAACAGATTGCCAGTGGACTGTACCGAGCGGTCGGTGCAGGATACTTTTTGATCTAACTCCGCTTTTTGGATCAAATATTGGAGCCCCAGGCCGCTGAGCAGTTGACCGAACGACAATCGGAAATCCGGCCGGCCCAGGATTTTGCTCATTACTGGATGGGATGAGCCTTCAGAGAATAGATTCAATCGGCTGAGTTCCGATCGCTGCCGCAATGTCGCATCGGAGTTAGCCAAGAGGGAGCTCACTGCGGCCGCCAGCCGTTCCGGCCCGCACCATTCCAATGCCGTCGCCAGCAAGGGGCCCCAAAGCTTGGCCAATCGCTCTTTCAACTGGATCGGTTCGCGCAGGCAATATCGGGCGATCTCGGTCACTAAGCTCGTCAGCTCGGTGGTGTTTTTTAACAACAATTCCAATAGCGTTCGATAGGCGACTGGGCTCAGCTCTTCTGCCATTTCAATGATCAACGAGGCAAATTGCTTCCACTCAAAGACCTTTTTGTTCTCCAGCTCCTTCCATAGTGCTGGATAGATCCGCTCTGCCTGAGCCTGCGATTGTGTCAAGGCGTCTTTAAGACTATCGAAAATTTGATCGATATCCTCGGATTGATGGAGAGCATCGAGGAACTGATCCACGGTGGTTTTTATGGAAACGAGAAACTGAGGTCGCTCGCTGCTGGTCTTGATTTTCGTGTACGCGTCAACCAGATTATTGAGTATTGAGTCAAACACGCTCATGAAGCAATTCTGACCTTTCCATTAATGCTGCGCTGCTATCGGATGCGAGATCGAAAAGTGCGCCATCATTTGTTAGCCCCAGCCAGCACGGACGGCCGTATATGGCGAAAACTTGCATTCGAGCCATCGCTTGACCTATGGCAAACGATCCAATGCGGCGTGCATGACTATATGGCTGGATCGGTGGGTCAGGTCGCTCATTCAATATGGAGCCACCCGCTCTCCGGTTGCCTTCAATTGCACCTTGATCGGCAGCAGCCGTGGTTGAAATTTGGGTCGGCCTTTGACTACCTGTTCCCACAAATCCTGAGGAATAACGACCTCCCACTCTGGACAGGCATAGCGGTCCCACTCTTTTCCGAAATATTTCTCAGTATAAAAGTCGATAATGCTCTTGAATAGCCCCTCGGGTACCACGGAGCGGTCGTCAGGATCGATGGCATCGTATTCATCAAAAAAATCTTTCATGTATTGTTCAATGTCCATCGTGGCGCTTTGGCGAGCCGTATAAAACAGGTTCTGGAAAAACAGCCAAATGACCTCCAGGTTTCGCTGAAGCCACGATTGCTTCCCAAAAATTTGCAGGGATGAGCGGACCAATTTGGGATAGAGCGTCATAAAATAATCGATCAACTTGCCATTATCCTTCAACTTTCTGATTTGCATGCCCAGGTGGATGCCTAATTTATCGGACGCGCGGTCCTCGATGGTATCAGCGCTGGTGGCATAGCCCCAGAGGAGATTGGTCAGCAGCCGCAAGTAGTTTCGCTCGCGCAGCGTTACCAACCATTGTTTGCTGCGCAACTTACGTTGGGATATTTCCGTCTCCTCAGCGCGACGGTCCGCATATTCAGCATCATAGAGATAACTGATGATCGAACAATTAAAAAAATGCCCGAGATCAATAAAGCCGCCATTGCTGGTGAACACAAAGCGATTAAAAAAACCAGTTTCTGCCTCTGGTTCGCCAATGGCTGGACAAAAAGTCCAGGCCAGCGCAACCAAATTGACCAGATTATCCACCAGGGGCGAGAGAGCAGCGAGGTTTCGCTGATAGAATTTCCTTGCAATTCGCCATCCAAACGGTCGCTTGCGCTCCAGATGTTCAATCTTTTTCTTCAATTTAAATTCAAGATAAGGCAATACAATAAACCGATAATGCTCTTTGATTTTGTCACTATCTTCTTCTAAATTGAACCAGACAAACACATTGAACAAATTGCCGATCGAATGGATCAATGCTTCATAAGAAATGGACACTTCGTCCAGATGCAGTTTCTCCATTCGGCTGCGAATGACCTCCGGCACCAGCGGCCCAACAAGAGTTTTAAAGATGAACAGCCGACCAGAGCGATAATTCTGAATGCTATGCAGGGCTTGATGCATGACGTCAAGAGCGGTTTTCGGGCCAATGACATACTCGGTTTTTTCTGGGAAACGAGGCCGAATATCGAGTTTACTCTGAGCAGATCGATTCGACTTTTTTCGGGGCATGGCTGCTCCTCCTGTATGACGATGGTGACCGATGGAATTGAACTATTGAACGATCCTCGCTGCTGGGGCTGGCTGTCGCTCCGATTGACCTGCAATTCACTGGTAGATATAGAATCAGATCTCACTGCAATGAACACAATTCGAAGCAAAAATGCTTTAATAGAAAAATAGAAGCAGCGCTTGCTGTTGAACGCAGGATATCATGGCCATTTCCGTCGGGCATAGGATGAAAGTTCGCCATTGAGTGGTGGAGGTTAGAGTTTAAGACGAACGTCCTGTTAGAATAGATCGGTTGCATTGGTTTGGATTGAATGGAATCTGGTTGGTGCTGAATTTGGTATCGAATTACCCTAACCATTTACCGTTCCGCCACTATATTGTATGCAATAATCTAAAAAATGTAGCAATTGCTTTCATAAAAATCAAGCAAAATTTCAGCGCTGCTCATTTTTGCACTTGACATTGAGGGAGAAATCATATAAATTGCCGCAGAGTTCCGTATGTTGCGCAGCAAGGGTCAATTCAAGCAATGCGATGACGATCTATTCAGATTTCGAGGAGAGAACGCCATGACCAAACGGGCGCTATGCTTAGGGATCAACGATTATCCCTACAAGGATCTGGATCTGAAAGGCTGCGTGAATGATGCGATGGCTTGGGCGGAATTGCTCATTCAGCATTTTGATTTTCCCCGTTCCAATGTGAAAATTCTCACCAATGCTCATGCCACGAAAAAGAAAATCATGGCGGCTTTGAAAGATTTGTTGGCAAAGGCATCAGCCGGGGATGTGCTGGTTTTTACCAATTCGTCCCATGGAACGTATCTCCCGGACAAGGACGGTGACGAGGATCGGTATGACGAGGCGATCTGCCCGTACGACGTGGAAGATCATGTTGTGGTGGATGATGAGTTGCGCGAGCTCTTTGCCGATCTACCCCAAGGAGTGAAGTTGACGGTCATTTCGGATTCCTGCTATTCGGGAACTGTTACCCGCATCATCATCCCTCGGGATCGCCGATGCCGCTTTCTCAACCCCTCGTTGCGGGGTGTCCGAGAATTACGAAATGCTATCCGCGCCAAACCCAATCGGTATCAGAAATACCCAGAGTCGACAATGAAGGAACTTCTCATCAGCGCTTGCTCTGACATCGAATACTCCTATGAAGCTCATATCGGCAATGCCCATCATGGGGCGTTGACCTATTTCGCTTTGGAAGCCATCCGCAGCGCCAATTATCAAATCACCTATGCCGATCTGATTGCCAGCGTAAAGAAAAAGATGGTGGAGTACGGATTTCCGCAGCATCCACAATTGGAGGGCAAGACAGAGAAGAAACACCAGCAAATTTTTGTGTGATTGTCAGGATTGAGGCAGAGTTGAATCGGATTTACGCTGGATTCCATCGCTCTTTGGAGGATGAAATCCCGTTCATTCATATTTGGCAGGATCATCGATGCCTCTTCGCTCCAACAATGTCCCCTCCATCACGTAGAGGTTTACCAGCGCATTGAGATATGCCACCATGGCGCGCGCTTCGTTGAGCTGGCTGGCAATGAAATCGCGCTGTGCTTGCAATACCAAAAAGTTGGTGGATTTTCCCACCCGAAATTTTTCGAGTTCAGCATCCAATTTCTTGGATTGCAAGTCGCGAGCGACTCGGGTGGCGGAAATTTGCTCGCGTGACCGCAGCACTTCGATATAAGCGGAGCGAACATCCCATTGGACCAATTGCTCCATATTGGCCAAAGCCAGTTCCAATTGGTCGCGGCTGTACCTTGCGCGAGCATATTGGGCGATCGCCTTGCGGTCCGTTAATGGAAAGCTGAAGGATAGCCCGCCATTGATCTCATAAAATGGGCTATGAATATCCGGAATAGCTTCGCGAAAGGTCTTGGAATAGGTGGTCCGTCCTAATGTGATGAAAAAATCGAGCCGAGGCAACAGTCCATTCCGGGTTCGGGCGAGCTCAACCTCCCCTTTGGTCAGCGATAACCGCGCCTGTTTCAAATCGGGCCGATACTTCATAGCCAACTGCTCATGCACTTCCAGCGCATCGAGGGTATCGACCGGGATGAAGGGTCGATCGAGTGGCCAGGGAACTGTCGTCCATGAGGCTGGTTTCGATGGATGCAATAGGTAAAGAAACCGCAAGCGGGCCTGTTCGTATCGGCTCTGAGCATCGATCAGCGCTTCCTTTCGGGTGGCCACTTCGGCATGGACCGCGGCCAGCTCCAGTTCTGGCAGCTTGCCCACGGCAACGCGCTCTTGGGATTCCCGGAGCTGCTTGTTGGCCAATTCGAGCGATCGTTGTTGAATATTGATCTCTTCTCGAGTGAGATAGAGATCCCAATACGCCTTTTCGACGTTGGCAATGACCTCCTCAGCGACGCGGCGCAGCTCCGCGCGCGAAATCTCATAATCGAGCCGGGCGCGCCGAAGACTCGCCAGATTAGCGGCTAAGCCAAACCCCTGTAACAACGACTGAGTCACAGTGATTCCTACGTTGCCAGAATACTGGTCTGTATAGATATTCGATAACGAGGTCGTCATGGCAACATTCGCCGAAATGGATGTCCCGATGGGCAAATTCTGAGAAAGACCAGCATCATATTGTGAGCGATTTGTGACCAGCTCGAACGGCTCTGGTCGCGAGCCAAGAAACCGCTGCTGCTTGGTTTTGGTCTTATTGACGGATGCAGTTATGGTTGGATCATAGACTGCCCCCTGTTCTTTCACCACAGTCCGATTGATCTTTGGCGTCAGCCGCTGAATCGAAAGGCTGGGATTGTGCTCTAATGCGGTCAAAATCGCTTCTTGCAAATCGATTTTCAGCGTGTCGGTGACCTTTAACCGCTGAAAAGGATTTTGATCGATCGATTCATCCGCCATAACGGATTCATATAGCATCAGGCTAATGAAAAGAATAAAGATAATCTGACTATTCAATGCTCTCTTCGCCATTGTATCACCCAATATTTGTTTCTGAAGAAACCCATTATCTGTTTCTCCCACAGAAATGAAATCCCACAGAAATGGATTTTCAAAAAATGCTCTCTGGCCGTTCAATTTCGTTCTGGTCCAAAACGCGGATTTCGATGAGCCCATGTCATCCCTGGAAATGATGGAGGAAAATTTCAATCACCATTTTAGACACTCCTACCAAAAATTCAAATAGACCATTTCTGTGGCATTTCGCTTCGGTGGGAGGCTGAATTTCTGTTTCTCCCACAGAAATGAAATCCCACAGAAATGGATTTTCAAAAAATGCTCTCTGGCCGTTCAATTTCGTTCTTGTCCAAAACGCGGATTTCAATGAGCCCATGTCATCCCTGGAAATGATGGTGGAAAATTTCAATCACCATATTAGACACTCCTACCAAAAATTCAAATAGACCATTTCTGTGGCATTTCGCTTCAGTGGGAGGCTGAATTGCTGTTTCTCCCACAGAAATGGATTTTGAAAGTTTCATCGGCAACGAATCTTATTTGGGACTTGCTGGATATTCAAAGAATAGCAATGATTCTCTACTATTTTTTGCCAACATTCTTCTTTGAAAAAAGCCGAGCCCCATATATTCGGTTGAAGCCAGACCAAATTGCCAACGTTCCCTGAACACTTCGGGCAGATTAATTCGCGGTTACGCGGCGATAGCCATGCTTTTCTTTTTCTTGGCAAACAGCTTCTGCTCAAAGATAGAATAAACCACAGGAATGAGCACTAGAGTGATGAGTGTGGAGCTGAGCAAGCCACCAATAACAACCCGAGCCAATGGCGCTTGAGTCTCTCCGCCTTCGCCAAGTCCAAACGACAACGGCAGAAGCCCCAAAACAGTCGTCAGCGCGGTCATCAAAATGGGCCGCAACCGCCGGGAGCCAGACAAGGCGATCGCCTCCATCAATGCCAGTCCCTCCTTGTGGCGCAATTGGTTGGTGTAATCAACCAACAGAATCGCGTTATTGACGACGATGCCAGCCAGCATAATGCATCCGATGAAGGCCTGCATGCTGAAAATGGTCCCGGTCAAAATCATGGTGAGCGCAATTCCGATGACGGTCATGGGGATGGAGAACAGGACAACAAATGGATCGCGCCAGGACTCGAATTGCCCGGCCATAACCAAATAGACCAACAAAATCGCAAGGATGAATCCGAACATGAGTTCTCGAAACGCTTTCTGTTGTTCCTCATAATCACCGCCGAAAGTAATTGCGAAGTCCTTGGGGACTGGCACAGCGCGGAGCTCTTTTCGGATGTCGGCAATGACGGAGCCCATATCGCGACCAGTGAAATTGGCATTGACGGTGATGATACGTTCCTGGTCTTTGCGCTCGATGCGCACCGGTCCTTCCTGAGGCACTGCATCCACCACATTTCGCAGGATGATGGGTTCACCGCGACTGTTGACCACCGTCAGATCCAATAGATCCGCCAGATTTTTCCGTTCCTCCTCGCTCAATCGTACCAGGATGCGATATTCTTTTCCGCCATCGCGGAAATAGGACGCCGGGGTCCCACCAATCGCCGTTTGCAACGTGCTGCCGATCCGAACCACAGAAAGCCCCAGATCCGCCGCTTTCTGCCGATCGATCCGGATAACCTGCTCTGGGCTCCCCTCCTCTCGGCTGATCTTGGTATCCGTAATGCCGGGCACTTTTTTGATGACTTCTTCGACCCGCTGCGCTAATTCATGAGCAACTTTTAGGTCGTAACCCCGGATCTCCACACTGACATTATCCCCAGCCGAATTGCCCATTCTTAGAATAAATAATCCTTGTCCGGCACGAGTGCGGACCGTGACCCCGGGCAGCCCAACCAGCTTTTTACGCAGATCATTGGCGATCTGCTCGCTGCTGCGATGGCGATCTTTTTGAGCGACCAAAGAAACGCGGACTTCAGCGGTGTGGCCTCCCGATGAGCCCCAGCCGCTGCCTCCGACCCGCGTCACCATCGACGTCATTTCGGGCACCTCCCGCTGCACGATCTGCTCTACCGTTCGGGCAGCTTGATCGACCACATCCAGCCGTGTTCCAACCGCCATCTCAAGATTGACTCGGACCTCTCCCTCATCGGCCGCCGGCATCAGCTCCACACCAATAAATCGAATCAGAAAAACCGAGATGATGAAAAGCCCCAAGCTGCTGAACACCACCACACGACGATGGCTCAATGCCCATTTTAATATCTGGGCGTACTGTTGTTCAATGCGCCGAAACGTCCCTTCGCTCAGCGCATAAATTCGATGCAGCCAGCTCTCCCCAGCATAATGCTCGGCCGGCTGATAACGAAGAAACCGCGATGCCAGCATGGGGATCAATGTCATCGCCACGATCAATGAGCACAACAGCGAAAATGCCACCACAAACGCCATCTGTTGAAACATGATCCCAGAGATCCCTCGCAAAAATACAACCGGAAAAAAGACAACGATCGTGGTGAGGGTGCTGGCAATAATGGCAGAACCAACTTCCGAGGTGCCGATCAACGCGCTGGAAATAGGATCGCTTCCCTGTTCTCGATGACGATAGATATTCTCGAGCACCACAATGGAACAGTCCACCAGCATGCCGATCCCAAGCGCCAGCCCCCCAAAGGTAATGATATTGAGAGTGAATCTGCCAAAATACATCAATGCAAAGGTGGCGATGATGGAGATCGGAATGGCGGTAGCGATGATGCCAGTGCTGGAAACATTGCGCAGGAACAAAAATAGGATGAGGATTGCCAAGATACCGCCGATCAGCGTGGATTGCCCGACGTTGCTGATCGACTGTTTGATATAAGTGGAAGTATCCATCAATGGGATCAATTTGATCTGAGGGATATCCTGATTGATTCTGGCCAATTCGGCTTTCACCGCTTCTGCCACGGTAACGGTGTTCGCCCCGGACTGCTTATTAACCGAAATGCGCAGCCCATTTTTGCCATCGATGCGGACCAAATCACGAACCTCCTCCCATGAATCCGATACGGTGGCAATATCACGGATGAGGATCGGCGTTCCCTGCCGCACGGCCACTACCGTTTTCTCGATCTCATCCAGGGAGCGAAAATCTCCCTGAGTCCGAACTAGCACTTCCAAATTGCCTTTCTGATACAGGCCTGCTGGGATATTGCGATTCTCATTGCGCAACGCCGTAATAATGGCTTCGGTCGACAGGCCCAGCGCTTTCAATTGAGCCGACTTGAGATCTATATGAATTTCTCGTTTCAAGCCACCCCGAATATCGATCGCAGCCACACCAGGAACCCGCTCCAGCCGATATTTGACCTGATCCTCAACCAACTGTCGCAAATCCAGGGGATTCATGTTGCTAGAGATACCGATCATCATGATGGGAAAGGCGGACAGATCGAATTTGCGGATTATCGGCCGATCGATATCCTCAGGCAATCGCCCCATCACACGATCGATCCGATCCCGAATATCATTTGCCGCCACATCCAAGTCGGTTCCCCATGCAAACGATACTCGCACCGAGCTGGTCCCTTCACTAGAGCTGGAGGTGATCTCTTCCACCCCCTGGACCGCAGCCAACGCCTCCTCAATCGGACGCGTCACCAATTCCTCCATCTCCTGCGGCCCAACATTGCTGTAATTTGTGATCACCGAAATGGTCGGATAAGTGATTTCCGGCATCAAATCAATGGATAACCGCCAAAATGATACAATGCCCAAGATGATAATGATGAAAAATATCACCGTCGTCAGTATTGGGCGTTTCACTGATCCCTGTGCAAGATTCATATTTCAATTTCCCTTAAAAATACTAACTTTCTCATGCACGATTAATTGGCTAATTTCTTGTGTCAGATGAGTAAACCGAACTGGAATCTTCTGCTTCTCTATAGGACTGCGTAGAAATAGAAAATCCACGAGTAAAAAATCGTCTGAGCCAAGCGAGGAATCTCATCAATTCCAGTTGAACATTAGGCAAAAATGTCCTGCTGGCGGATGTACACTTCCTCACTTTGTTTGGTATCGAAAAGCGGCTATTCGTGAGATTCCTGCATTCGCATCAATGACAGGGCGTTTTGCAGCCGAAACAACATAGCATGAATGAAACTGGCTCGACGGCGTTTTTCTCGACATTCTGAGCTATAGGCTATTTTCGTGGTTTAGGCGTTGGGGCGCGTTGATAACGCTGGGGCAGGATCACCGGACTGCCATCTTCCAATAAATGCTGTCCGAGGGTCACTACCAATCCCCGAATTTTCGGGGCAACGATCTCGACCTTGTCAGGCGTAACAATCCCCACCTGCACCGCCACCTGGTTCGCTATGGCCGCACTGTCGGGAACAACAAACACCACATTCTGGCCAGCTCGATTCACAAGCGCCTGACTTGGAACAACTTGGGCAGTGTCTTTCTGGGCCAGCACCACCTGCACCTTCGTAAACATCCCCGGCTTCAGCAGCAGGGAATCGTTAACAACCTCAACCTCCATCCGCGCCACGCGGGACGCCTCCTGCAGCATGGGGGCAATCCGTGAAACTCGGCCAGTGAACAATTTGGTGGGATATGCATCGACCTGAATCACTGCCGGCTGACCGATCTTCACACGACCGTAGATCCGTTCGATCACTGTGGTCTGCACAATAACGGTATCGATCCCAATAATGGAAACCACCGGAGCATTCGGCGCCAGCAAACTTCCCACATCGACATAGCGTTCGCCAATAAATCCTGGCTCGGTGGCGACCAGGGACGTGTAGCTCAAGCGGATCAGCGCCGACTTCAAGGCAGCCTCTCGTTGTTCCACTTGCGCCGTTGCCAGTTCAAAACGGGATTTCTGAGCAGTGAAATTGGTTTGAGCCATATCCAATTCCGCAGACGAGGCAATTCCTTTCTCCTGCAAGGACTGCACCCGTTCCAGATCCTGCTTTGCTAAGGCAAATTGGCTCGTGGCCTCCCTCAATGATGCCTGGGCAATCTTTAAATTCGCCTCCGCTTCTCGTACGGCCTGCTGATACTCAGAATCGTCGATCCGAGCAACAATCTCCCCTCGCTTCACCCAGTCCCCAATTCGCTTCTTGATTTGAACCACCCGACCAGACACCTTGGGCGCAAGAATATATTGATATATCGGCGTCACCGTTCCAACAAATGTCTCCATCTCTTGAATGGAATCGTACCGGACGCTATCCACCTCTACTGCCACCGCTGGCCGGACAAACCGATTGGATCCTTTATTCGAATCCTTTGTAACCAACAAAACGATCCGCCACAGTAAAATTACCAAAAATAAAGTGCCAATGACAATCATGAGTCGTTTCTTCTTCATCAGTTTCTCTTCCTTTTCATCATTGGTCCTAACCCAAAATATATTTCAGTTCGATCGCAAAATTCAAATATTCGGCTAAAACGTCATGCCAGGGTATCGGAGGGCATCTTTATTGAAATCTGACCAAATTGCATTACGTCCATCCAAGCCACCCCAGCACTCGCAGGCGTGAATCCATGCTTGGGGAACCGTTGGCTCTTTTCATCCATACATGCACCAAACACGTCATACAAGCTGTATGGAACACCCAATGAATCCGGGTTGCCGTGATTTGTCTCAATTTAAACACTCTAATCAGTCAAAACTTTCGAGCAAGCTGCCTCGCGATGGGATTCATTGTAGCCACGGTCATGGCGCAATCGTTGGGATAATCCCCAGTTTCTCATAAATCGGTTTCACCATGATTCGAAATGCTGGTAGGCGGATGGCGAAAATAGCGGCGCCGAGCAAGCAGCTCACCCTCCAATGATCAATGTATTGGGTGCACCGACATGGCTCGCCAATGATCCAGCGAACAGACTTCCAAATGGCGCCATCCCCATCAATGCCATGACGTAGAAGCTCATCACTCGGCCTCGTTTATCGTCATCGACAATCGTCTGCAAAATGGTATTGCTGGCAGCCATTTGTACCATCATCCCAAAACCAACGACCAATAATAGCAATAGTGAGAGCCAGACCTGTCGTGACAGAGCGGCAAGCGATAATCCAATGCCCAAGATGGCTGCGCCGGCAGCAATCCATTTTCCCAGGCCAATTACGCTCTGGCGAACTGCCAGCGACAATGCGCCGATCAGCGCCCCAACCCCAGCTGCCGCCATCAGGTAGCCCATCGTATCGGGGCCGCCATGCAAGATGTCTCTGGCAAAGATCGGCATTAGCACGACATAGGACATCCCCATCAGGCTGACCAAGCTCAAGAGCAAGATAATGGCACGGATTGGCGCAAAGCCAAAACCATAACGAAATCCGACCATGAGTTCCTGCAGCGCCTTGGACCGACGTTTGATCACCGGCTGTGGAGGGAGCTGCATCATGACCAGCGCCCAAATGACCGCCACATAGCTGATCCCGTTGATCAAAAAACAAATCCCTTCGCCAAACCACCTGATCAAGATCCCAGCAATCGAAGGCCCAATGAGCCGCGCTCCGTTGACCATCGACGAATTCAATGCGATGGCATTCCCCAGGTCCTCCTTTCGATCAATCATTTGCACCATGAATGACTGCCGGACCGTAACCTCTATCGCATTAATGACCCCTAACAAGATGCTCAGCAACATAATATGCCAGATCACAATATAATTGGCTATAACGAGAAGCGCCAAAGCGAGGGCTTGCAGCATAGCGGCCACCTGTGCTATCAGCAATAGACGATAACGATCCATCCGATCGACCAGCACGCCCGCTAAGGGCGAGAAAAGAAATATGGGCAATTGCCCAGCAAAGCCGACCAGGCCTAATAAAAAAGCTGAATCGCTGATCCGATAAATCAACCAGCCCAGAGCAATTCTTTGCATCCATGTGCCAATGAGAGAGACGCTTTGACCGATGAAAAACAGCCGGAAGTTCCGATACCTCAAAGCGCGAAATGCGGTCTTAAAGCGAAAACTGTCTCGTGATGCCGCTGGTTGCTTGTGATTTACCATGAGAATAACCTCAAGCTGACATTTTCAGGAGCGAAGCTGAATTCTTTCCAGTTCTCATATTCGGATTTCCTTTGAACCGCATCCTTTTGGCGCCAAGCAAACGAACAGGAACAGAAATAGAACGACCAGTAAAAATTTTCAAATGCCTTTTCTGTGGAATGACATTTCTGTGGGAGAAACAGGATTTCAGCCTTCCACAAAAGTGAGGTGCCCCAGAAATGGATAATTCGAATTTCTGGTCCCGATGTCTAAATTCGTGATTGAAATTTTTCCACCCCCGTTCGCAGGAATGACGCGAGCTCATCGAAATCCGCATTTTGCACCAAAACGAAATTGAAAAACCAAAGAACATTTTCAAAATCCATTTCTGTAGGATGTCATTTCTGTGGGAGAAACAGAGCCTTGCCTTCCCACATAGGTAAAATGCCACGGAATTGGTTTATTCGAATTTCAGGTTCAGACGTCTAAATTGGTGATTGAAATTTTTTGACCATCATTCCCAGGGATGACGCGGGCTCATCAAAATCCCTATTTTGCAACAGAAGCTGTTTAGGCCTTACTCCGAGGACAGATTCTTTAATTGTCGGTAACGAAAACAGCTCACCAGATGATCGTTCACTAGGCCAATGGCTTGGATATGGGCGTATATGATCGTCGAGCCGACGAATGAAAAGCCGCGCCGCTTGAGGTCTTTGCTGATCTTATCTGACAGCTCGGTTCGGGCTGGAATTTCGGCCAAGGTCCGCCAGGCATTTATCACTGGCTGATAATCCACAAAGCTCCAAATGTACCGATCGAAGCTGCCAAATTCGTTTTGAACCTCTAAAAAACGGCGGGCATTGGTGATAGCCGATTCAATCTTTTTGCGATTACGAATGATGCCGGGATTGGCCAATAGCTCTGTCACCTTGTCGGCATCGAATTGCGCAACTTTTACGGGATCAAAATTTTCGAATGCCATGCGGTAGTTCTCTCGGCGCTTTAAAATCGTCAGCCAGCTCAAGCCCGCCTGCGCCCCCTCCAGTACAAGAAATTCGAAATGCTTCCGATCATCGTGCACCGGCACTCCCCATTCCTCATCATGATATTTGATGTACAATTCATCCTTCCCCGGCCAGGGACAGCGTTCCATTTTTATCCTCTAAACGATTTCAGTTTTTGACAGGATTTTTGACAGGATTTTTTGACAGGATTTACAGGATAAAACAGGATGAAAACTGAATGCTCCTAAAAAATCCTATTTGATCATGTTGCTCCTGTCAACTAAAAATAGTTCTTCAAACAAAATTTCCAGAATAAATAGGATCAAAACCAAATGCTTCAAAAAATCCTGTTTGATCATGTCGATCTTATCAACTAAAATGAGTCTTTAACCAGCGCTTCAAAAGCAAAACAAGATCAAAAAGAAATTCTTCAAAAATCCTGTTTGATCATGTCGATCCTGTCAACTAAAAATGAGTATTTGACAGGATTTACAGGATAAAACAGGATGAAGACCAAATGCTTCAACAATCCTGTTTGATCATGTCAATCCTGTCAACTAAAATGAGTCTTTAACCAGCGCTTCCAGAGCAAAACAAGATCAAAAAGAAATGCTTCAAAAATCCTGTTTTATCATGTCGCTCCTATCAACTAAAATGAGTCTTTAACCAGCGCTTCAAAAGCAAAACAAGATCAAAACGAAATGGTTCAAAAATCCTGTTTGATCATGTCAATCCTGTCAACTAAAAATGAGTCTGTAACCAGCATTTCCAGGACAAAATAAGATCAAAATGAAATGCTTCAAAAATCCTGTTTGATCATGTCGATCCTGTCACCCAAAAATAAGTCTTCAACCAGCGTTGCCAGGACAAAACAGACCAAAAACTACTTTGCAATACGATCTAATTCTGAAAAAATCTCCTTCGTCTTTATTAGAGCCATAAAATGACCGGCCCCTTCGACAAAATGGGCCTGGGCTTGCGGCAGGTGTTCAGCATTAAATTTTGCAAGTGGCAATGGGACAATGGTATCAGCCGTACCGTGCCATACATCTACGGGTATTTTTATTTCGGCGAGGTCAAAACCCCAGGGCTGGCAAAGGATGTGCATATCGCTGACCACGCCGCGGCTTCCCTGTCGAAATGCCTGGCCCACGTCTTGTTTAAACATTTCAGCAATGTCCGGTTGAGCGAGCAACTTTTTATCAGCTACTGGTAGATCCGCCACCAGATATTCAAACGCCCGATCGAACCGGGATTGAAAAATTACGAAAAGCACGCTCGCTACCTTATTTAAAAACTCAGGCCAGCGGTGCGCCAACCCGAATAAGCGCTTCATTTTCGGATTGAGCAGGTCGAACAGCTCGTCCCGATCCAATGGGGCCAGGCTACTGATAAGCGCGACATTCCGGATTCGATCGGGCATGGAATAGGCGCAAGCCAGGGCATACGGCCCGCCACTGGAAACGCCTATACAGTCACATCGGTAGATGGCCAAGCCATCACAAAAGGCCTGGATATCTTTAGGCCAGTCAAGTAAGCTCCTATTCTCCTGATAGCTCGATAGCCCAGTTCCCGGACGATCGATCGCATAAACGCAGACCGACAGTTCCTGCAACGCGGAAAAGTCTGGATTGCGCTGTAGCCGCGACCCTGGTATGCCATGAAAAAATAACACTGGCCTGCCATTCGGAACGCCATACATGGCATAGCCAAGCTGCCTACCATTCGGCAGTTTAAATATTTCATGATCACGCTGAATGATTTCTGTCATAATAGAACTTTCACAATAATAAAGATTGATCTGGAAGATCTGCTCCCAACAAACAATTTTTAACCGTAATGTCCCTGTTCGATTTTTGGCTCGTTATGATGCGAATCGTTCCTCTGGCATCATTTTTTCATCAGCGAAGTCATTGATCCGATGCTTTATTTTGACCAGTGATGAGAAATTCATTCTATTTTTCGGGCGTGAGCAAAAATCGATGCGGAAAAACCTTGTACACCGTGTCGATTCGCAATGGAATTTTAATATAATCCCCAGACAGCCATAGCGGCACCTGGTCAGCGAACTGATCGCTCCCCAGCCAGCCATCCTGTCCGCCAAGCAGGACGAAATAATTATCGTCCAGATCCCGCATCATGGCGATGAAACGGGAATTAGCGCCGTAAAAAGTGTCGTGGCGCCGGTTGGTAATGGCGTGAGCTGTCTTCAATGCCGAATTGTAGCTTCCATCGGCGGGAAAATTTCCGAAGCGGAACCGACCGCCAATCAAAGGGAGCCTTGCGAAAATATGGCTCACATTGAGCCGATGCATCTCTCCCCAGGTGCGAAATTTTTTCGCATCGCGGATCGCGGCCCTAAGCGCCTGCGCCAGAATGCTCCTGAATCGTTCCTCATCCTCAGCCTTCAGATCCTGCAACAGAAAATAATTCGCATGCTCAGAGCTGAGCAAAGCATCCGCAAAATCGCGGTCGTATTTTTGCTCGTAATAGCCCAGAATCACATGATACAATAGCACCTGAAAAGCCACTGGTCCCCTGGAATCCTGATGATAGTGGCCATCCCATTGGCGAAGCTGATTGACAAAATCACGGGCATTTTCGTCCGCCAGGCCGAGGTGATCCATTTTCTCAATCAGAAGATCCCGCAACATGACCGCGGAAGGAACGTAGACATCGCGCTGGATTTGCTGAACAGCTTCGAAATCGATTTGAGCGCGCTGCCGCAGCAGCTCGCTGATCCGCACCACCCGATCATTGGCTGAAAAGAAATATCCCAGTGGGGGATCAAAGATAAGGGGACGATTATTGGCCGATACAATAAAGCCCTGGGCAGGATCAAGCGCAAACGGCAGTTCCAGCGTGCCCACCAATCCGCCCCAGCGATGTCGAGGGTTGTCTGGATTTAATAGAAAATCATCGGGCAACAATTGCGAGCGCTTGGGAATTTTCACCGCTGGAACCATTCCAATATGACCGTTGGCATCGGCGTACAAAAAGTTCTGTCCCGAAACGCCGTAATTCTCAAACGCCTGCCGAAATTCATTCCAATCGGTTGCACGATTTAACCGGTAAAACGCCGTAAATTCATCAGTAACCTGATGGCCCACCCATTTCATGGCAAAGATTTTTTCCTTACTTTTAAAAAAGGGGATATCCGATAGCACTGGCCCCATGGGCGAAATGCGAATTTCCACCATTTTATCGCGCCACCAGCGCACTTTGATTTTTTCCGTGCGGCGCTGGAGCTGTTGGATATGTTCATCCGACAATTCATACAGGTCGCTACTGGCGCTGCGCATGTTCGTGCCGCCCCAGGCGATCTTCGTATTGCGGCCAACCAATACCATTGGCACACCGGGAAACATCAAGCCGACCACATGGAACGACGGGCATCGATAACCTGCGATAAGCCAAATATTGGGCAATTGCAGCCCCAGATGTGGATCGGTCGCCAGGAGGGCATGTCCATCCGCTGAACGCTCTGGAGCGATGACCATGGCATTGCTGCCAGATTTTATGCCAGAGCTGATCAAGTTGAACTCCGGCTGGAAACTGGGTACAGATTGGAACCCCTGATCTAAAAATCGCTGCCAGATCTCTGGCCAATAGGGTTTCTCGCGAAATTTGAGCCATTGAAACCAGTTGAACCAATTGACATCGGCCGACGCCAAACGCCCAACCTTTACTACATCCACCAGCGCCCAGGGCTCCAGATCGATGCCGAACAATTTCAACTCCAAGGGCCTCTCGCCCATTTTCTCCTGATAAAAGTTGATTCCATTTACGAAATGCTGAAGCCAGTCTCTGGTTTCCTGGGGAAGAGAATGGACAATGCTATCGGCACTGGCACCCAGGTTTACGATCCGCAAGGCATGATCGATATCGCCGGCAAGGGGACCAACGCTCTCCGCCAGTCGACCTTCCACGACACGACGAACAAGCGTCATCTGGGCCAGCCGCAGATGCGCATGGACCATGCCCAAGAGAAAGGCACAATCTTCATCGGTTTTGGCATCAATAAACGGGATCAAATGATTATCCCAATAGATCAAGGCGCTATCCTTTATCGGCAAATGGCTCGTTGGAAAGCTCTGCAATCGCTGAACCAGATGTTCTTTTTTTGGCCGAATCGTTAGCAAATTTACGCAAGAACTGAACACCGCTATCGAAATAACTCCCATGATCACATAAAATTTTGCTTTCATAGCTATCCCTGATTTTCTTGGACTTCAGCCAATGGATTCAAGTCCTGTTTAACGATTGCCAAATTTTTCCGTTCCTGAAACAAATTAGAATATGACTCATTTCATCAAATTTATTACAATCCCATGATCCACACCTCCGCGGAGATACCAAGGCATCCAAAAAAGAAGCGAATACCGGCGGAATTTGCTTGGGCGGGCTCTATTCGATCGGCGAATTCACTTTCCATTTTTTAGGAGAGATTAAGGCTAGATAAAAAAATAACCTATTTTGGACACCAATATGTCATCTTAAGAACAACTGATGAGTATATTCAGGGACCCTATCCATGTTACCTCCTTTTATGGCTTTAAAAAAGATGATTGTTTCTGTCAACTCTGCTGCATATTGATCTCTTCAATGAGATCGACTTCGGCCCACCTTCCTGATGGCTCGATGCGTACGGTTTTGATCTCGAGCGGTTGGAGCGACAATTGAATTTCTAATTCTGGCGCAAGCAATTGGATCTTTGCCTCGGTAGCGCTGCCCGTGGTTTCTTGCAACCGCAGGATAAGGGCTTTAGTATCCCAACTGGGTTTGCAGGCCAGCAGCGAAACATGCTCTGGGACAAGTGATAGCAGCGATTGGGCTGGAGCATTCGCAGATGGAGCGACCAGCTTTTCCTGGCAACAACAGAAACGGCCGATGGGCAGATGGGCGATGGCAATTGCTGGCGCATTCAACCAGCCAGCCAGACTTGGAAGCAAGCGACGCACCGCTTCAGTTTTTCCGACCGTGACCAGCAATCGCACATCATGCACCCCTTGATCCATGAACTTTCGCGCGGGATATGGATCCAATTTGAAGCCGCGCTCGTGGCAGTAGGCGGCACTACGCAGCACCGAGATCCGTAGCTCGCCATCTTTCATGTCCAACCCATGCTGACCGCTGTTTACCACACCAATCGCCGTCCCATGACCGCTCTCCAGCATCAACCAACGACCATGTACATGTTCCTCGCCATCCGCTGGTCGATGGATCATCCCACCGGGAACTTCGCAAAGCAGATGATCGGATTGGGAGACCGTGGGGATCGATAGTTTCAATCGCCGGCGCTCTTCATTCCAATGGATTCGGAGTCGATACTCGATGATCGGGAAATCCGCATAAGCGATCGTATTCATCACGATGCGGCTGTGGTTGAACGTCAGCACGGATTGATAGATGGTGCGTATGGGGCCAGCTTCGATCATCCGAAAGCTTCCTGGCTCAAGCTCGAAGTGGCCAATGACCTCGCGATAAGACCAATGCTCTGTGCCCCAGGAATCGCCAGTATCCTCAACCACCAACGGTCGCATCAGCCAGCCTGACAGGCAATTCTCATCATTTGAGTCACGCAGTTCCGCAATCAACCCGGCCTTGACATCGAACTGAAACTTCAGCATTGGGCTCGTAGGGGTGAACCGGCGCTCGCCTGCGACCGGAAGCAGGTAATAATTGGTCGCGCCGGGGCCAGGCACCTGGGCGACGAAACTGACCTTTCTGCGCCAGCCATTGAACGGCAATAACGCCTCAGGCTGTTCTTCCTGGCACGGGATTTCCGTACCATCCATCTTGAACAGCTTCAAATGCCACAGGCCTGACCATTTGGGCCGATGGGAGATCATGCATTCGACTTCTACCGGTATATTGGCTGGGCTGGGATTGGTGTGCATAATTGTTATTGGGATGCTTTCTTTCGTGGCTAATTGAGTTGAGGGGCCCAATGAGGCGGTGCTTATCGGTGTGAATTTCGGTGCCGCATTGTTGAAAGCGATGGCCGCGGCCAGTCGCAAGCGACGGATGGTTTCGGCCACTTTTCCGTACAAGTTCAGGGCATCGCGCTCGGCAGGTTCGGTGCAGGAGCCAGGCAGAATGTCGTGAAAATCGTTGAACAGATGATCCCGCCAGACCTGTGCCAGTTCATCAGCTGGATATTCCTGGCCATAAAGCCACCAAGTCAGCGTACGGAGCGTTTCAGTTTGAACCAGGCGATGCAGGCTCTTCACGGCACCGCGCTTGATGCGAGAAAGCGATGTGTAGCAACCCGTGAAAACGCGTTGCAGATCGCCTTGCACCACTGGTGCGTCCGCCGCCACATCTTTCACCGCTTCATAGAATTGATCCGGGGTGCTGTGAATGATCTCCACACGACGTTCCCGGGCCTGAAATTGTCGGATTCGCTCCAAATCCTCCCGCGTAGCGCCTCCGCCATGATTCCCGATGCCCCAGAACACCGGGACATCCCGATTCAATTTCAGCGCCAGTTCCGTCGCTTCTCGCAGCCGCTGCTCGAGATTGTCATATTCCGTGTGGTATAGCCCCACGGCAATGCGATAGCCAAGGATCTCCGAGCCATCGGCACCGCGCCAGCGATACAGATCCGCCGGCAATTCCAATTCCGTGCTCTGGGGCCGCAGGTGGATGTACATGTGGTAGCCGGCTTGTTTCAAAATCTGGGGCAAGCCGGCGCTATGGCCGAATGAGTCGAAATTATAGGCCACCTTCGGTTGCACGCCAAAATGGTGTTTAAAAAACCGTCTTCCCTCGGCAATATGGCGAATGATCGATTCGGTGCCGGGCAGATTGACATCGGGCTGCAAATACCAGCCGCCGCTGATGCACCAGCGCCCGGCTTTCACCAAATTTTGAATTTCAGCAAACAGATCGGGATCATATTTCAAAACCCACTGATAGAGAATCGCCTCATTGTGATTGAAAATAAACTCAGGATAATCGTGAAGCAATTCCACGGCGGTTCTGAAAGTGGAAATGGTTTCGGCACAGCCCTCTTCCCAGCGCCATTGCCACACCGGGTCGAGATGGGCATTGCAGATGAGGTGGATTTTGGGTAGGATCATCATTAGTTCCTGTCAAATATGGTTATTGGGAGTACAATGATAAATCAGACAAAATTCCAAATCACAATCTCCAAATTCCAAATAAAGTTCAATTTTTAAAATATCAAATTCCAAAACTTGATGTCAATAATAAATATTCCGTCCCTGCGGGACGGGAACAAGGAGCCAAGCCACCATTCTAAAAACATTTTGTCCCTTCTGGACAATACCAACAATAAATTCTCTTTGTTCATCCCCATTTGATCGATAAACTACTCCACGAGAATTTTTTGCTGGATGATGACCTGGATTTTTTCTGAGCCATCGGTTTTCACTTCCTTTCTTAGTCGAATGAGTAACTCAGTTATTTCAACAAGGATAACTTGCAGAAGGTTGGCGACCTCCCGTAGGTTTTAAATTGATGATAAAATAACCAAAAAATCCCTTGAAATCAAGCAGAAATTTTTCTAAGGATTGAAGCAACCTAACGGATGTCGTTTTGAGCCTTTATCGGTTCGTTTTATGAATCCATTGGGCAAAATAATTGGATGATATTCTAAATTCTCCAACGGATTGAAACAACTCAATGGATGTCGTTTTGAGCCGTTATCCGTTGGTTTCATCTATCCCTTGGGAAAAAGCTTAAAGTTTCGATTCTTTTCTCGGATAGAAACAATTCAACAAATGAGAAATATTTAGAAAAATATCCGGTGGCTTCATCTATCCGTGTGGAAGAAAGCCTAAAGCCTCGATTTTTTTTATCACTGATAGAAACAATTCAACGGATTATATCTTAGAAGCCTCAACTTGAGCGATTCGTTCTAATATTGAAAAGGAATAAGGGATAGGAGCGTCGATCAACTCGGTGGTGGTCGCTTTAAAATCTGAAGGGGATAATTCAGGAAAGAACGCATCGCCCTCGAGTTCGGTTTGGATGGTGGTAAGACAAATTCGCTGAACGACTGGCAATGCCAGCCGAAAGATCTGTTCGCCGCCGATAATGAACGCTTCGGTTTCATTGGGAGGACAGCTTTCCAGCGCTTGCTCCAGGCTATGCGCGACTATACACCCAGGAGCTGAATAATTTTCCTGTCGGGTGATGACGATATTGGTTCGGCCTGGCAGCGCTTTGCCGATGGACTCGTACGTCTTTCGGCCCATCAGGATCGTGTGGCTCCAGGTGATTTGTTTGAAGCGCTGCTGTTCGCCGGGGATGTGCCAGGGAATTCGGTTATTTTTGCCGATCACCCGGTTGAGCGACATGGCGGCGATGATGGAAATAAGCACAGCACCCTCTCTGATTTGGGGGCAAGATGGCATCTTGCCCTACATAGGGGACAAGTTGGCAACTTGTCCTACAGTCTTTTATGAAACGTGACCGCCACCTGCGAGGTGACGGTCATGTTTGCGACTATAATTCTTTTTGAAGCTTTGACAGCCTGATCCCTTCTTTCCACGCCAGAATAAATCCGACAATGAATACTGGGAAAAAATTGATGGCATGAACCACGATGGCGTAAGTCAAGCCCAGGGCGCGAGGCACCTGGAATAGTTCCAGTGAAACCTGGCAGAGCCAATGATAGGTGCCCACATAGCCCGGCGAGGAGGGGACGACCACGCTGATGGTGGTGATCACCAGCAGCACCAATCCGGCCAATGGCGTAAGCTGATGCGAGGCTACCAGGTCGAATGTATAGAAATTCAGATATAGCACGCCCCAATAGCAGGCCCAGATGAGAAGTGAGAGCAGACAAATGAACAGATAATTCCAATGGTTGCTCATGGGCTTGAGGCCGTCCAGGAATGATCGACTGAGCTGCTCGATTTTTTGGGTCAATTTTTGGGGGAACGGTTTCAAAATGGCGTGGATGAATTTCATGGTCGCTGCAGTGTAGGCTTTCATCAGCACCAGAAAACCCAGCAAGGCCAGCGCAAGGGCGAACATGATATAGCCGCTTTTTTTCACCCAATCGGGAAACGGGTAAAGAATTAAGGTAACGGCCATAAGAAATACCAGGGTTAGCACGTCGATGATTCGTTCTACGACGATGCTGGCCAGCGCCGAGGACGCAGGCATCGTCCGTTTGCGGCCGATCAGATATGCACGGATCAGTTCGCCGAGATGTGCTGGCAGGATATCGTTCGCTGCATAGCCGATCAATAGGGCTGAGAACAACGTGCCCACTGGAATTTTCTGCATCGGCCGCAACAGGATTTGCCAGCGAACGCTGCGCAGCCAGTGACTGAGGAACAAGATCCCCAAACTCGGCAGCAGCAGCCAGTAATTGGCCTGCGAAAACGCTTGCTTCATTTGCTGAAAATCCAATTGGCGAAACGCCAAATACAGAAATCCCAGGCTAATCACCAACCCCAATCCAACTTTCAGACCATTTTTAGCCTTTCTCATGCCCATCTCCGATAGCTCCCCCTAACCCGTTGTTCACTGTGCCTGCTGACTAATCACACTAATCACTGATTACCGTTCCCTGTTTTTTCATCTTCATTTCTAATCCTGCCCAATGAACCGCTTGAGCAGACCGACGCTTTGTTCCACGTAATTCAAAAAATTCTCGGGATCGTCAATCTTATGTGGCGACAATTCCAGGTTCAAAATGCCATCATAACCATGGTCTACCAGTAGGGCGATATTCTTATCGATCGGCACTTCGCCCATCCCCAGCGGAAGATGCGTTTTTTGATTCAAGCAATCATGAATATGGCAATGAATGACTTTATCCAGAAATTCTGGCGGGGGAAATTTCTCTTGCAGTCCCCGCTGGAACATGGCGTTGGCATGGCCAAAATCCCAGCAGATGCCGAGCTGACCGTCGCATTGGGCGATAATGTTAAGGATTTCGGCATAACTATCGCCGATATGAGTCTTATCGCTGTCGGCCCGATTCCGCAGATTTTCCAGCGCAAATGCAGCCGAGCTGGCTGCTGGCAGCGCAAGAATCTGCTGCAAATAGCTGAGCGTCCTGGCATAAATTGCGGTGCGCGGTTGTGTTTTGGAATGGAGCGGATGGAGCACCCATAAGGGCATGATACAGAACTGCCTATTCATGTACTTGGTAATCGCCGAGATGATATTGAATTGATAACCGTCAGAACATTGAAATCGAGCTGGTGCATGAAATGTGATCTGAAATCCCAGGCCAATTAATTTGGCAATGGCCTGAAAAACCAGCGGCAATTCCATTTCCTCAGTCAACTTCAGCTCGATGCTATTTATCCCCAGCTCCCTGAAATCAGATAAAGTTTGGTCCATATCTGGCGCGGCAATCTGCCAGACATCGGGGCGATTGGGCTCATCCGCACCTAGTATCAATTGCCAGAACAACGAAAATCCAATTTGCACCGTTCACTCCGATTGAGTCCCTTGTTTTCCCCACCAATAACAACTGCCCCAGCAATACCTTGCTTCTCCTACGGCTTGGTCAACTGGCAGATAAGACGGATAATTATCGGTAATAGTGGCGTGAAATAAGAGCAGAAAGTAAGAAATTATGCTATTATATGCAAGCTTTTTAAATTGGCATCCCTAAAATTTAATTGATCACTCATTAGCTTTTTGGCCCTGATGATAAGCCTCCCACCTTTTCCGATTGAAACAATTAAACTGCAAGACATCCTGATATTTTCATCAATGGATTTTTGTCTACCCCATCATGAAACGATCTCTGCCTGATGAGCGCTTTGGAGCAGGAATAACCTTATCCAAGCTTGCTTCAGGGAAAATCAATCTCAATCGAAACCCGATATTAAAATTTCACGATGGTCGGCGCCAGCAAAGCCACCATATCAGAGATATCTTCGATCGTGGCATTTTGACATTGCACCTCGCGCGTACCCTCAATCTGGGAGGTGGCCACATTTACCAATTTGACCGTGATGATCAATAAATTGCCCAGTTTGTTGATGCTACCGACCAGCACGTATTGGGCATTGAGATGCTGTCCGACCTCGACGGCTGCTGAAGGAGTTAACCCAGTCATCTGATAATTCAGCTCGGATAGAACGGCGTTGATCTGGTTTCGTTCGATGAGATCGACAAACGGGCTGTTGCCCAGTCTGCTCTCCAATAGATAGCTGGTGGTTTTGGCCACGTCTTCACTCAAGCCAGGACTGTCGAAATACATCACGGCCAGCCGTTTTCGCTCCCCGAATTCGATGAGTGGCTGCTCTGGCGTGGTCAATTTCATTGCCGCGCCAAACCCTGAACCGGTTTGGGATCTGAGCACTGCACCAGTGGCAAAGCGTTGATACCCTTCCATGCCCGAAATTTGCCAGAGATTCACCCTGCTCGCCTCCCCATCATTGGAAAAAGCCACCGCCAACCATTTGCCATTCGCTGAGATCTCGATTGCAGCAATTTTTCCATCTATCGGGAGATTCTGTTCGATCATCCCATTATTGATATTCCAGATCGAAAGGCGATGTTGTCGAAGCGTGGAATTGTCGGTAATGGCAAATTTTTTATCTGGAGAAATGGCAAAACAATGAATGTCGCATTTGTTCCCTTGGATTACCTCAATCTCATTGCCAGTCTTCCAATCGTAGAAGCCGAGATTGTATTTGAAGATCATTTGTCGGCCACCCTTTGCCAGCACCCGTTCCTGCATCCCAATCCCTACAAAATGTTTGTCAAAACTAAACCCGACACAATTCACATCAACCCCGGAATTGTTCATGGTTTTCGATTCGATCTCGTTTTTTCGCACTTGTTGCTGTTTGCCCACATCCCAGAGGATCATGAATTTGTCTTTTCCGATCGAGAACAATTGGTCGCCATTCAAATTGAACGCCAGGCCTATCACTTCCTTCTTATGGCCTTTTAATAGACCTTTTGGGGCGCCAACGGGAAAATCCCATAATCCAATCTCATCTCGATCCCCTCCAGCCGCCAAGAATTTGTCGTCTGGCGATAACTCCAAGCAGCGAATTGCCGCTTTTAAGTTATCTATAACTTTTTCCGCCTGGCCAGAATACAAATCCCACACAACAATCTTGCGATCATCTCCACCAGAAATCAAGTAGTGGCTTTTAGAATCGAACACCAAACCCCTCACCGAGCTGGTGTGCGCTTGCAGGCGCCGAATGAGTTTCTTGGCAGGGATATCACATACATAAATTTTCCCACCATTTGTCCCGATTGCCAGAAATCGGCTTTCGTTATTTATCCTGAGACAGCTTACCCGTTCCCGCTGAACTGGAATTTCATGTTCCAGATAGAACGAAAGCTGAGCCAGGGCCGTATCGAGCAGCACCAGCCAAATCATGATCATCATTCTGAATATCATAGTTTCAACTCTCTCGCATTCAATACATTTTGAAAATCATATCATCAAGCACCGCATCCCCTGAACCAGGAAGGGCTGATCGACTGTTAGGAACTCGTCTCTCTATAGGCTTTCGTCACAATGCGGTTACAAGCTAAAAAATAAATGTCAGCCCGCTCATGATGGTCAGCAATCCGCCTTCACTATCAGGGTTCAGCGAAAATCCGTAGCTCACCGAAGTGTTTAACGCCGCATATTGATTGAAAAAGTTACGCAGCCCTCCGCCGATAGTGAGGTAGGAATAATCGATGAAATCTCCATTCTCGGGCGAGAAATCGCTTTGATACCACTGAGCCGATGCATAGGGGATCAGCCTCGAAGCGGTCGAAAAATTGTAATTCAGGAAGGCCGAAGCGCTAAATTGCGTTTCGACCATATCCGAAAACATCGTCACGGTGATCTGTGGCGCTAGGCCAATTTCAAGCCGCGACGTAATGAATCTCCCATAGCTCAGTTGAATGGAGGAGTTTCCCATCTTAAAATCTTTATACATCATCAGCACGTAAAATGCGGCGAACTGGATTTCAGAATCACCCTTTTCAATGCCAACATCTCCTGGCCCACTGGTTAAACTCGATTGGGAGCTTTTTGAATCGATCTCCGGTTCTGATCCATCCGAGAGATTGATAAAATCGCCAATAGCAATAGGATTGTTCGTCTTCTGCTGCACGATTTTCGCGGCGCATTTCCCTTTGACAAATTTGACAACCTGAACCTCCCCCACCTGCTTGGCGTGCCCCGAGCCCTGAGCCCGATAGACTGGCACCCGATCCCCTATTTCCAAGCCTGACGATTCATCCAGATTATCAATTAACACATAAGGTTTAACTATTTTTATGATCTCCTGGGCGTGAACCATATCGCACAGCACCAGCATCACAAGGCATAACAACAATTTTCGAATTCTCATATTCGCCTCCTAATATGGCAATGGATTCAGAATACTGCCGAAATCAGCTCGAACGGGCAAGTATCATAATGAAACGGACAAGGAAATGGTCCAATGACTCAAGAAATAAACCCAGATTTGAATGACAGCTTCTCGGCAGGTTCAATTCGATCTCATGAATGTATTGCTAAAAAATCATTCTAACTGCCATTCTTTAGCGTTATGCGTATTGTAGTGGTTAAAAAATGAATGACAGGCCACTGATGATCATCAATATCCCCATTTTAGAATTTTTGGCCAGCGACATCCCATAGCTAACCGCGGTATTGAGCGCGGCATATTCGGTGAAAAAGTTCCGAACGCCGACTCCGACTGTCCAAAACGCCTGGTTGGTAAGATTGCCACTGGAAGGTGAAAAATCTGATTGATAATATTGCGAGAAAATATAGCGGATCGTCTTCGAATTGCTGTTTAAATTGATGTTCACGAAAGCTGAAGCACTGAATTTCACTTCTGCGCTGGTGCTAAAGTAAGCACTTTTGTATCCAGGAGTGAAGGTGACCTGCGGTCCAATGCCAAGCTGAAGCCAAGGCGTGAAAAAATAGCCATAGCTGCATTGAATAATGCCGGTTCCACCAGTGGTGTAATTCGTCCCCACCATGGTGGAATAGTATCCGAGGAAACTGATTTCAGAATCCCCCGACTCAATCTGCGCCAATAAGTTGAGCGACCAGAGCAACATCACCAGGATGATGAGAGTCGTTGTTTTCATAGCCACCGCCTTCCTATAAATGAAAATTCTTCGTCGGCCCTGTTTTTACAATAGGCCAGCCTGTTTTTGTTCATTGCATGACGATATTCCCCCAGAGAAACATGATAAATATATCATCAATGCCGCTCCATTACGGAAAATTAAGTTTGTTGCAAAAGGGACAATTCTAGCTTTTACCATCGATTTTTGATTTAACAAATTAAATCGATCGAGGGCAAAAAGGTGTTCACGGCCGGAGGCATAGTCCTGTGATGGGCCATCTTGTTATGACCGATTCGAGGTGTAAATTGTGTCACAGTTAGATAAGCAATGATGGGAGGCAGGTTTTGATGGGATGGCGTCTTTCACCTGAGCGCCCAGTCGCAGCGTCCCGGTTCAACTCCATGGCAAAAGTCAGCACAATTTTCTCCGATAGTGTTGGCCTGATGCTAACCGTAGCGGGGCGGTAGAAGCGATTCCTGTCCTATCGATGCATCGTACCAAAAATATTATGGCGCCCCGTGCTTGAAGGTTTCTTTGGAGATGCCATATCGGTTGAGCAGTTTATGCAACTGCCGTTCGCTGATACCGGCTGCCTCTGCTGTGGCGTTGATCCGTCCGCGATTCTTCGCCAAGAGCTCGGTCAGATACTGGCGCTCGATCCGTTCGATCTCGTGTTTTCTTACCTCCTTCAACGTGCGGCTGGTATCGATGATATGCCGGTTCTTTTTGGTTTGATAACTGAACAATTCCATTGGGAAACTTTTAGGGGTCAAAATGGATGAGGTCTCTAAAATATAAGCCCGCTCGATCAAATTTTCTAATTCGCGGATATTCCCCGGCCAGGAATACGCCTCGAACGCATCTAATACATCTGGATGGATATCGGATATGTTCTTGGCGTTCAATCGATTTAGCCGCTTGAGGAAGTTGTCGACTAGAATGGGGATATCCTCGACGCGTTCGCGCAAGGGCGGGATTTCCAATGGGAACACGTTCAATCGATAATACAGATCGCTTCGAAACAGGCCCTGATCGCATAACTGTTTCAAATTCGTATTGGTTGCAGCAATAATTCGGACGTCGGTCTTGATTTCATTTTCGCCACCCACACGAACGATCATCCGATCTTGCAGTACCTGCAACAATTTAATCTGCATGGCGGCTGAGATGGTGCCGATCTCATCAAGAAAAATGGTTCCGCCATGGGCGATCTCAAACTTGCCCAGCTTGCGCTTGACAGCACCAGTGAACGCCCCTTTCTCATGGCCGAACAGCTCGCTTTCTAATAGCGTATCAGGAATCGCTCCGCAGTGAACGCTGATGAACTGTTTGGTACTCCGCTGACTATGCTTGTGAATCAGCCGGGCAATTACGCCTTTGCCGGTGCCTGTTTCCCCAGTCAATAGCACCGTGCTTTCGGTTGGCGCAACAGCCCGAACCCGGCTAAAAACCTCCTTCATTTTCATGGAATTGGTCTGCAGCACGGAAAGCGAATCGGTCCGCCAGAAGCGATCGCGCAAATAATCCAGTTCCGAATGCATCCGCTTGTATTCTTGCAAGCTATCCACCACATATTTCACTTCCTCGGGATTTAATGGATGGGTCAAATAGTTGCTGGCCCCGGCCTTTACGGCATTCACTGCATCCCGGATCTGCTGGGGCAATGCCAGAACGATGATCTCCACATCCGAATTGATCCGCCAAAACAATTGTAACTGATTTTTGTAATCGTTCTCGGTTTTCATCGATTTCAGCAAATCGATATCAATGAAAACAAAGTCGTAACGTTTCCGCTGGAACAAATCGACCGCTTCTTCCAGTGACTGTGCTGGCTCGATTCTGTAGCCAGTCTCGAAGCAGATTTTGATGATATCCACCGCATCAGCTTCGCTGGTGGCAACAAGGATGTACTTCATAGGGATGAATCTTTACCTCATCAAATTTTTCATTGATCAATTTCGTTTAAAAATAATTCGCTTTATATCAACAGTCAGGCCATGAGCCATAACGGATGTTCAATTCGAACAGCGCCGGAATTTTCCCATCCTAATCTGAATGAAGGAGCAATCTTAACATTTGAAATTTTGTCAGTACCTTGCAAGCACGCTTCGAATTCTGTTAAGCTTTGCGCTATTTTCAATTTGTGAAGATTAAACCAATTTGCTTAAACCGAATTCATTCACATTTTAGCTGCACTTCATTCCAAATCATCCCACGCCACGCTGGCATTTGGCGTCCATCGGGGAAATACAGGGTCAAGTTGACTTTTCGCGATTTCCTCTAACCCAACACACCAGCCAGGCAAAAATACGTTCATTGTGAGATAAAGGAAGATGAGTTGGCGCGGCCCATCGGCAGCGATCCGCGATGGCCGACCGTTGAGATCTGCTCGCGGACATATCGAGCAATTTGGCTGGAAATTTTTTTGACGATTTGATCTGGAACGCCGTCAGGATGCATGGATTTGAGCCGCATATCGCAAATTTCATTGACGTAGTCGATTACGATAAATTGCCCCCGTTGATTGACAGCGATTTCGGTGGAAAAAAAATTTAACTTGATCAGGTTCGAAATTTTTTTTACGATATCGAACAGCGGCTGCAACTGAAAATTGATGATGTCTTCAGGCGTAAGCGATTCGTACACGTGCGTGAGATCGTTCCACCAGGTGCATTCAATCAATCCACAGCAATAAAACCCGCGGAACCAGAATCGCTTCTGATTTCTTTCGATGGGGATCACCTTTTCTTGCAATAAATATTTGTCGTCGCCATACTCTTTGCGGGCCTGCAACACATCTTGCAAGGTCTCTGCCCCATTGACCACTCCGAGCCCTCCGCCGGTGGTATTCGCCGGCTTGATGATGAACGGTCGGCCCAACTTGGCCAGGTCAGCGACCGATAAAAATAGGTCCTCCGTGGTGCTGAATGGAGGAATGATGATGGTATAAGGCGTCGCCAATCCATTCGAAATGAACTCCAGATGCATGGTAGCCTTATCCGACGCCCATTTCAGCCGCTCCAATGGGTCTAAGACAGGAATACCGCGCTCCACGAGCCAGCGATGCAATTCCAAGAACTCCGGCGTACTGTCTGAGCCACGATCAAAAAGGAAATTGAATGCCAATTCGTTATCATGAAGCTTCCGAATTGTCTCGTTCAAATTAAACGGCTCAACAATATAGGTGCTCAGCCCCTGTTCCTGATGCGCATATCGCTGAACCAATTGCAAGAAATCTCTGTCGTATTCCCAATCTGTGGCAATACAGAAATCGAAAATAAGTGGCATGTCGTTGTATCGTTATAATCGAAAGTCAAAGATCGTCCAGCGTGCCGAATTGTCTTTAACAAATGAAAAAATCAAGCTGAAACATGATCTGATACAATCTTTGAACTGCTCTCTTTGTCAATCCATTCGCAGCCTAATCCGGGTTTGTCGCTCGGAAACAGCATCCCATCTTTTAACTGCGCGCCGCCAGCGAACGGATCATTCAGCAACCCAATATGACCATCCAGGTCCGCATACTTCACGTTGGGCTGGGCTAATGCGACATGGAGCCCTGCCGCGATCCCCAACACCGATTCATCCATGCACCCAACCATTGCATGAACGCCGCCAGCTCGCGCCACTTCGCAAATCCGAAGGGCTTCCGCAATGCCCCCCATTTTCATGAGCTTCACATTGATCAGCTTCGCCCCGTTTGTTGTGACCAACAGGTAGGTGTCCCTCACATTCAGTACGCTCTCATCGGCCATGACTGGCAGCGCAAGATGGCTGCTCAAATATTTCAACGCATCTCGATCACGCTTCGGCGTCGGCTGTTCGATGAACTCCAAGCCAGCCGATTGGGTTTTCGTGACAAATTGGATCGTCTGTTCGACCGTGTAACCTTGATTCGCATCGAACCGAATGGCAATATATTTTCCAACAGCTTCTCTGACTTTCCTCACGCGGGCCACATCCGCCTCCACATCCTGACCCCCTTTCAGTTTGAGACATCGGAACCCCTGCCTCACCCAAGCTTCGGCCCGCGCCACGGTCTCGGCCTCGGGCAAAATCCCAATGGTAATGCTGGTGATGATGCCATCGCGATACCCCCCCAACAATTGCCACAACGGCAGATCGGCAATTTTGCCCAACAGATCGTGCAGTGCCAGATCTACCGCGGCCAATGCAGCATATTGATTCCGGAGCATCGGTTTCAACTGTTCGAGCAACCAGGCCATTCGCAATGGATCAGCACCAGTGACTATCGGAACCACCACATCATAAATAGCCTTGAGCACCGTAGTGTGATTTTCGCCGGTCACAAATTCATCAGGCGCCGCGCAGCCATAACCGACCAAGCCCTGGTCCGTCTCAATCCGAACGATCACGTTGACCACCATGTCAATGGTTTCATAGGCGATCGTGTACGGCTCGCTCAGTTTCAGATCAATTGGCCAAGCTTCTACTTGAGTGATTTTCATATTGGCTCAAATAGGGTTTCAAAAGAGAAACGATCCGCTCAGCACCGTCGAACAAAACATCCAGCGTAGGGATCCCGGTCTCTGATTCAATTTGGCGACACACATGAGGGATCGCCTCCGGCTTCAAATTCTCATGATTGATGGTAATGGCAATCACTGGTTTCCCAGAGATCACTTCTATGGCTTGCAACTGTCGATCCAGCGAATGAATGGGATAACCAGGAAATCCATCGTAATCTTTTCTGGCTGGGGCGTGTTGCAGCACTACGACATCTGGTCGTCCAGCGGCCAAAATTTCGAAACCACCAGGATAAGCCGGGTTCATCAGGCTGCCCTGCCCTTCGATAACGATGACATGGGGATGGAGATCGTTCCAGGCTGACCAAACCGCATGTTCGATCTCGCCGGAAACAAAATCGTTGATAATCGAATCCAGAATGATGCTGTACCTGGCCCCCTGCATCCAGGCTGTTTGACCCGTGCCGATCAATTCAGCTGAATATCCCGCCGCAATCAAGGCGTCGACAATCAGCCAGGCTGTTGTCCGCTTGCCCACGGCAGAGTCAGTGCCCAGCACCGCGATTTTCAATGAATCGACCTGTTCAATTTTGCCGCTGAAAAAATGAAGCAGATTCCGATCCGGCGTCTTTCGGACATCGCGCAACCGAACTCCACACTGTTCCGCCAGGGCCGCCATCTCAGGATCATCGCTAAGGAAATCATGCAGCCCAGAATCGATATTCAAACCAAGCTGAATGGCTTTCATCACGTCGGCTCTGGCCTGAGGATCAAGACGCCCCCCGTCCGGAGCCAATCCAATGACCAGGAAATTCGCTGGGCCTTTGCCTGTTTTAGCCGCTTCCACGGCGCTTTCGATGTCCGAATGTATGGGGATTTGATTGGCTTTGCCATCTAATATTTCACCCGCATCATGCCCGGCAAAACGCGAGTCGACCACAGATAAGACGTTATAGCGACTCGTGCGCCGCACCAATCCATGACAGGTTTTGCCGGTAGGGGTGTTGAAAGCACCTTCACAATAAATAATCGCATTCCCTTCAACACGAACGCTCATCGTTCCCCTCAAAATTTCGAATAGATGAATGATCTTGGATTCGCTTGCCTCCCAAAAACAAAAAGGCGTGCAGGCGCGATGCTTCTGGCCAAATAGGCGGTGGAGGCTCGTCTGTGAGGCCTTTGGATGAGGCGGGTGGCTCCGTTGGTGACATATTGTTGTCTTGACCGTTCATATACTTCTATCCGAATTCAGCTCATTATGTCGCTTCCATATTCCTGCATAAATGGAAGCTTTGCGATCTTGTTGCCAGCCCAATATTAACCATTTTATCATAAAAAAACAAGGAGATTTTTTCATTTTTTAACATTCATTCTAAAATTCCTTGACTGTGACGGATAAAATAATTATCATTATTCACCATGAAGAGGAATGGCCATGAAATTAACAAAAATCTTGCTACCAACCATTTTGTGCTGCATCGGGTCCTTTGCCCTCGCGACAGACGAAAGCTGGAAGGTGTTCGATGACCGCGCCGTTGGCGAGGTCAAAATCCTGATCAATCCCGCTTACCTGAATTCCATGCTGGACCCAGCCAACGCCCAGAGCGATAGTCTGTTCCCAGCTACCTTCTATTATCGAAATGCAGTCATTCCTGGGGATACCATCAAGCTGATCGGCTTTCGAATTCGAGGCAACACGTCTCGCTCCTCCGCCAAAAAGTCCTATAAAGTCGATTTCAATCACTTTGTCCCGGGAAGGAAATTTTATGATCTGGAAAAGATGAACCTCAATGGCGAACATAACGATCCCAGCATCATGCGATCGAAATTGTGTTGGGATCTGTTCCAGCAAATTCGAGTTCCAGCATCCCGCGCGAACCATGTGCGGCTCTACATTAACGACAAATATTATGGTCTTTATATTAATGTGGAACATGTGGACGACGAATTTGTCCAGAAACGATTTGGCAACCAAAATGGCAATTTGTACAAATGCCTCTGGCCCGCGGATCTGGTCTATCTGGGCGCCGATCAGCAACCGTATAAAAAATTTTTCGGAGGGCGTCAGGCCTATGAATTGATAACGAATAAGGACAAAAACGATTATTCCGATCTGGTACATTTCATCGATGTGCTGAATAATACTGCAGCCCCACAATTCAAACAAGAGATTGAAAAGGTATTCAATGTCGATAGTTTTTTGAAATGGCTGGCGATGAACGTGCTGCTGGGGAGTTGGGACGATTATTGGTATTTGAAGAACAACTATTACCTCTACCACAATACCGCCACTGATAAGTTTGAATTCATTCCTTACGATTACGACAATACGTATGGCATCGACTGGGTTGGCGGCGATTGGGCGACACGGAACATCTACCGCTGGGGCAACATGCAAGAGAAACGGCCCCTGGTGAGCCGTATTTTAGAACTGCCCGAATACCGGTATCGATACACCCTATATCTGGAAACGTTCATGAACAATGAGTTCAGCTTCGAAGCCCAGCAACCCCGCATCGATCAGCTCAAGGCCATGATCACCCCAGCGGTTGCCGCCGATAGCTTTCGGATGCTAGATTGGGATTTTTCGTTTGCGGATTTTCATATATCGTTTGTGACCTCGGTACCAACCAAATATAATCACGTGCCGTATGGCATCAAGCAATACATTCCGCTTCGCATTACCACGGCCACGGCGCAATTGGCCACCTTCTATCCGCCCCTCGTTTGGATCAACGAATTCATGGCCAGCAACAGAACAACCATAGCCGATGAACATGGCGAATATGATGATTGGATCGAACTTTATAATGCCGCTACTACGCCAATCAATGTGAACGGCATGTTCTTATCCGACGATCCCGGCAACTCGACCCGTTGGATGTTGCCCGATACGACCATCCCAGCGAATGGATTTCTAATCATTTGGGCCGATGGCGACCCAGCACAGGGAAAGCTCCATGCCAATTTCCGCCTATCTGCTGACGGAGAGCAATTAGCGTTATTTTCCACTCAGGCCGAAGGCAACTACCTAATCGACACCCGCACTTTTAATTCCCAGAAGACCGATTTCTCCTATGGCCGCTATCCTGATGGCGGGAAAAAGTGGCAGGTCATGCCGCCAACGCCCGGCGCTCCAAATAGAACAGAAACCACGGTTGCCGATCGAAAATTGTCATCGCCTGTAAATTTCGAACTATGCCAAAACTATCCCAATCCATTCAATGCTTCGACCCGAATTCAGCTTAACCTGCCAGAAGCCTGCCAGGTCTCATTGAAGATCTTCAACCTTTCGGGACGGATGATTAAAATGATAGCTGATGAAAAGATGCCTCCAGGAGTTCATTTATTCGAATGGAACGGTCAAGATGAAGGGGGCAGTCCTGTTGCCAGCGGGACGTATTTTTACCAGTTGAAGACAGAGAGATTTCAAAAGACGAGGAAGATGGTTTTGCTGCGCTGATCTTGTAGGGCAAGATGACACCTTGCCCTACCGCCTGCAACTTACGTCAGGATGAAGTCGGCAATGCCGTGATCAGCGGGACAAATTTTTCGCAGTTGAAAACCGATAGTTTTCAGGCGACGAGGAAGATGGCTTTGGTGAGCTGATCTTGTAGGGCAGGACCGCCTCTTGCCCTACAGGTCGGAAATTGTGATGGATGTTTTCGAAATTTGTGGATATGCTTTTAACCAAAATCTCTTAAGCCAATGATGCAATCATGCCCGACCCAATTCTCTTTTTCTCAATCATCGTCTCGTGCCTCTCCGACCTGACTATTGAATTAGTATCTAAACAGGGACCCATAAATGTGGTCTCGGCGGCCGATGATCTCAAGAAGCAGGAAAAGATGCTATCTTTCTGGAGGCGATAGAATTTGATAATTGAAATTTGTTTGGGATATGGGTTTTGAGATCTGGAATTTAAATAAATCTGTGGACTGTCCATTTTTCGGTCTGAAAAAGCAAAAAGTCGGAACGTCCGTTAGCCGATAGAAGGTTCTGTGATCCAAAAGCAGAAAGGCTCGATTTTTTGCACTCAGAAATAAAAGGTCTCAAAATTCAACATTTTTTTCCTGAGCGCTTTCGGTTCTAAATGCCAAATTCATTTTAATTCGCTGGTCGTTTTATATCTGTAGTCTTGATGCCTATTGCTTCACGCCCTACTTCCTCAACGACTCTACCAGCTCAAAATCAATTATCCGCTCATCCAGATTGACCATCGCAACCATCACGACGACGGGATCGCCCAATTGATAAACCTGGCCATGATATTGTCCCACCAGCCGATATTTGGTCTCTTCGTAGATGTAATAATCATCCCGAAGATTGGAGATATGCACCATGCCTTCGATCAGGTAATCGATGATCTCCACAAAAATACCAAATGAGGTCACACCAGAGATGATTCCCTGAAACGTCTCGCCGATCTTGTTCTGCATGAATTCTAATTGCTTCACTTTCACCGAAGCGCGCTCCGCCTCCATGGCTTTGATCTCCTGCTCGGTGGCGTGCGTGCAGATCTTTTCCAATTGGCGCTTCTTGATCGGTTGCGCCTTCGGGTCCACTAGATACTGCTTCAATAGTCGATGGGCCATCAGATCGGGATAGCGTCGGATCGGCGAGGTGAAATGGCAGTAGTGTTTCAGCGCCAAACCGAAATGCCCCTCGTTCTTGGTGCTGTAACGGGCTTTCATCATGGTTCGGATCATCACCTGGTCAACCAACACCTGAATTTCGCTGCCCTTAATGCGGTTTTGCAGATCTTGAAATAGCTTTGGAGTTACTTTCTTTTTGGGCGAAAAATCGATTCCCAATGCCTGAGCAAATTTGCTGAAATCCCGGAGCTTTTCAGCACTGGGTCGCTCATGGATCCGATAAGGAAATGGGAGACTGTCTCCGATCTGTTCTTCCAAATAATGGGCAATATGGGCTGCCACAATGGAATTGGCCAGCACCATGAATTCCTCGATAAGCCGATGGCTATCCAACTGCACCAATTTCTCGATGGCGATCGGCTTACCTTGATCATTTAATCTAAATCGCACCTCTTGGCTGGCAAAATCCAAGCTGCCTCTCCCCTGCCGCTTCTCAATCAGTTTTTTGCTCAGCTCGAACATTTTGAGAATGGTGTCACCAAATTTTTTATCCTTTTTCTTACCATCGATGATCTGTTGCACCTCTTCATAGGTAAAGCGCCGATCGCTATGAATGACGCTTTCTCTGATTTCATACTTCACGAGATCAGCCGATGGGTTCAGCTCGATAAGCACGCTGAATGTGAGCTTATCATGATCTGGTTTCAGACAGCAGATCTCATTGGAGATCCGCTCTGGCAGCATGGGGATCACACGATCCACGAGATAAACAGATGTCCCGCGTTCCAGGCTCTCTTTATCGAGCTGGCTGCCAGATGTGATGTAATGGCTGACGTCGGCAATATGGACGCCCAATAAGTAATTGCCGTTCTCCAGTATCTTCAAAGAAACAGCATCATCAAAGTCCTTGGCATCCACTGGATCGATCGTAAAGGTCAATTCGTCCCGCCAATCCAATCGGCGCTTGATTTCTGCCTCAGGGATATCATCCGAAATTTTTTCCGCTTCGGCCATGGCTTTGGTTGAGAATTTGCCCGCCAGATCGAACGATCGAGCCACCGAGACAATATCCACGCCAGGCTGGCTGGGATCACCCAAAATTTCCACGACCTTCCCAATAGGATTGCGATGCACATCATCCCATTCCAGCAGGTGGATCACCACCTTTTGTCCCTCTTTGGCGTCCATGGTATGCTCTGGCGCGATGTAAAAATCACGTTGAATCTTCAAGTCATCGGGCACCACCGTGCTCCAATATCTGCCCTGCTGAAAGGTGCCCACGATATTCTTGCGTGCCCGCTTTACGATTTCCACCACCTCGCCTTCTTGACTGCGTCCCTCACTGGGGCGCGCATACAGCAATACCTTTACCGTATCACCATGGAGCGCCGTACCCATCTTATTTTGGCTGATAAAAATATCGGTCTCACCATCCTCCGTCACAAGAAAACCATACCCCTGAGTTTTGACATGGAGTTTGCCTATCACTTCGATCAGCCGATGCCCTGCGCTCACTCTCCCTCTTTTTAATTTCAATACCTTGTTCTCCGCAATCAACGCCTTTAATTCGCGCTTGAAAGCAGGGTACTTCTGACTCGAAATCTTCAATAGCCGGGCTAATTGTTTCGGTTTATAGGTCTGATCCGGATGCTTTTGAAGGATTTCAAGGATCTTATCTTCGTTCATTTTTTCCTTTTCACTCAAACTAAATTATATTATCACCATCAGTCGGTCGCTGGTCAACGATGGCATTTTGAATCTTTCTAAAGACTAAAACCTCAAGAAAGCTCGATTCAATAAAACTCCACTATTTCACGCTGATCTCCAGGTTTAGTTCATAATGCAATGCTTGCCCGGGTTCGATAGAGACCAACGTCCCTCGCTGGCGTTCGTTGGCGCGGCCCTGCACATAGCAATTGGCTGGCTCGATGCCCAGGACATGAACCCCCGCACCAGGCATTTTCCATTGGACCAATCGGGGCAGATGCTCTGTCGACCAGCGTAAGATCACTGACAAATCACAACCGCCTCCGCTGGGTAGAGGAAATTCTGGATTCCGAACGATAGCGGTTGCCCAGCCTTTATGATCTGGAGAGGTTATTAAATCTTCATGATAATAGACCCGTTCGCGATATCCAATGGCTGGCACTTGCCATTCTTCATAGCCCTGCAGCGGCGTTTCTTGTTCCCTCGGAACAACTCTCCGCGATGGAAATGAAATCTGGGTCGTCTCAGACATCAACGGAAACCCAAAATTGAAATGATAAAGCACCATCAGCGGTGATGGTTCAAAACCAAGATTCTCGACCTTATCATGGATGGCGATGGTATTCTCTCCCAAACGGCTTCGAATCTCGCGGCTCAGCCGAAGATACTCTCCAAAAATTCGGGTCTCTTCGATGATGCCGCTGATCACTATTTCATATTCATCACCGATCCAGATGCCCTGAGCCGTAACCTGCCGGGCTGGCGTATGATGAATCCGACCATGCAATCCCAATGATTCGCCTTGATCTTCATTGGGAGACCCCACTTGGCGCAAACCGCAGGTCATCAATAAACCGCCCACCGCGGTGCGCAGCCACTCCATCCCTTCGGCACGATAATACGCCGGATGAATATCACCAGTCGATGCTTGCCAGCTAATGGGCACCCCACAAAATTCAGCCAGCGAAATATCCAGGGAGCGCAACGGTGACACGTAATAGGTTAATCCAGAGCCAGTTCTGACCTGAATCAACTCCACCTCAGCTTCCGTCCCTTCCATTAATTTGAAGCGTCGAATTCCACCGATCTGCTCCAATCGGCCGACTCGCGCTTCCAGCTCGCGGCGCGTCCAATTTTTGCCGTATAATTTCATAAATCAATTTCTCCATAGTTGATTTTTTAGGTGAACTATTGAACGTTCAAGCAATGGAAATCGAGCACATGAAAATGACAAATTTAGCTCGAGAACTTGTATTGAATTCACCATCCCCACCAAAAATTGATCAGCCATGGATAGAAACCATGTTTGATCGCCGCTTCAATGAATCATGTCGCCCCGAATCATCTTGACTCAAATTATCTAATTCCATCAGCCTGACGAATATGCGGCTGGTTACAAACCAACTTTTGAGGTACTCTTAGACCAGTTAACTGAAATGTCACCCAAATTAAACGATTTTTTCAGAGAAAAGCAAGAAGTTAATCTGTGATGAGATAAAAACTGGTGGGTTTCTTCGGAAGAAAATGCCAATTGACTGTTTCAAAAACAGAGAAACGTGAAACGGCTATCGAGAAAAATTTAACAAATAAATTGGTCTCGCTTCCGAAGGATTCTTGCGTTTCACGTTTCATATCTGACCTCATCCCTGATCCCATATGCCGTTCTGTCTTCTATTCCCGAAGCATAATCAGCAACATCTTGAATCTTTGATGTGCCGAAACCGCATGAGGGATATTGGCTGGCATCAATACGGTTTCGCCCGATTGGGTGATGATGGATTTCCCACCAATAATGATTTCTGCCTCGCCATCCAGCACCTGCACCACGGCATCGAACGGCGCCGAATGCTCGCTCAACCCCTGTCCCTCATCGAAGGCAAACAGCGTGAGCGTGCCTGTTTGGGTTTTCAGGATTTCCCGACTGACAATAGAATTATCGGAATATTCAATTAATTGCTCCAGCCGAACGGCTTCGGCTGGAGGGAGTTTGGCTGATTGATTTTTTTGCATGTTGCACCTCAAAATTTAGCCCACGAAACACACGAAATACGCGAAAATTTTTTTGTCTCTTTCGTGCGTTTCATGGGGTTTGTTTTTATCTCAAGCAAAAATGAAATTCCAAAATTCAAACTCCAAATTTCAAATAAATTTCAATCCCCAATCTCAAGACCACAAAGGGTTTTAATCATTGAGAATTGATGATTATTTGTTTTTTGATTTTTTGGGATTTGAAATTTTAAAATCCAAACCTGTTAGCTTTGCTTTTTAATAAAGGATAACCACACCGCTCTCACCAAAAACACAAACAACAAAATCGCCCCTGCCGCAAACACAAGATCAGGACCGACTCGCATCCAGGAAAACGTCTGGATTGCTTTGCTGGTGGCGATTTCGGGACTGCGGGCGTACCAGAGACCATCCCGCACCGCATAATAAAATTGATAAAATCCCGCTGGAATCAGGCTGAGGACCGTCATCAGCATCAAGCCGCCGTTCAGGCCCCAGAAGCTCCATTTCAATAAATTATCCGACCAGGCGGTGGTTTTGAAAATATGCCTGACCGAGAATAACATCAATGCGATGGCCAGCAAGCCATAGACGCCGAACAGCGCCGTATGCCCATGAATCGGCGTGGTGTTGATGCCCTGGATGTAATAGAGCACAATGGGCGGATTGATCAAAAAGCCGAACACGCCAGCGCCCAGCATGTTCCAGAACGCCACCGAAATGAAGAAATAGATGGGCCATTTGTAGGCGAACGCTTTGCCGCCTTCCCGAATCACTTTCAAATTATGCACCACTTCAAACGCCAGCAGGCTCAGCGGCACCACTTCCAGAGCTGAAAAAACCGCACCCAGGGCAATGATCGGCGAGGGCGAGCCTGACCAATAGAGGTGGTGGAACGTTCCGATCACGCCGCCGCCCAGATAGAGAAAGATGCTGAAATAAACCGTAGTGAGGGCGAACTTTTTGCTCACGGCGCCGATGTGCCCCAGAATGAACGCCATGAACACCGTGGCAAACACCTCAAA